>OGLM01000133.1_pt1 | contig 90172 bp, 86 predicted proteins | sample 1572531 | NCBI WGS metagenome assembly OGLM01 (sample SAMEA2581909, study PRJEB24529) | metagenome | biome: Human gut stool | place: China | collected 2011
CAGTGTAATACAATGGAGTTTTTGTATCAGAAACATAAGGTTTAATTTCTGGCAAGTGTTTTTTAACAAATTGGTTATAACCAGCACAACAAGAAGTTGTCATAAACTTATCACCACGTTCCATTCTTTCAACGAATTCTTTAGCCTCATTATTTGCAGTAATATCAGCACCTTGAGCAACTTCATAGACATCAGTAAAGCCAGCTTTTAGCATCGCAGTTTTAATTTGGTAAATACTACCATTAAATTGACCAGCAATTGACGGAGCTACCATTGCAATAACCTTTTTGCCGTCTTTAATTTGTTTTAAAATATCAATAATTTGACTCTTTTCATGAACAGCACCAAATGGACATGCTGCAATACATCTACCACAACTAATACATTTATCAAAATCAATGCTTGCATAACCAGTTTCGTCTTTAGAAATTGCACCAACAGGGCAAGCCGCTTCACAAGGAACTGTTGTTTGAACAATTGCACCATAAGGGCAAGCATTCATACACATTTTGCATTTTTTACATTTTTCTGCATCAATATGAGATTTGCCGTCAACAACAGAAATTGCACCAAATTTACAAGTTGATTGACAAGGTCTTGCTACACAACCTTGACATAGGTCTGTAACATGAATTTGGCTTGTAACACAACCCTTACAGGCTTTTTGTAATACAGTCAAGTTTTTATCATTAATTTCAGTTCTTTCTAATGCTTCTGTTGCATACGTAGCTAAAGATTTTCTTTCATCATCTTCTTCGATTTGAAAGCCTAAGCCTGCAATTGCTCTGTCTTTAAGAATTGCTCTTTCCTTATAAATACAACAACGATAAGGAACTTCAGCTCCTTTTGGGCGCATATCATAAGGTATTAACCTTGTATTTTCTGCAAAATTATCAGAATCAAAAGCCTTAATAATATCAACTAAAATTTCTTTCTTTAAGTGAATTGCTTGACTGTTGTTATTCATTTTTTATCTATCCTTTTTATATTTTAACCTTCTTTAATGATAGCCATATATTAATTTTGCCCCAAGCATAAAACTATTTCAAGGCGTATGTGGCATAAATTTTACAACTTATCTAAATAAATTACTCATTATCAATATTGTTGTGCGTAAATTGTAAGAAATTACCAATTAAGTTTTCATTCCAAACTTTAACATCATTCGGAACATCTAAAATGCAAGGCACAAAATTCCAAATATACTTGATACCACTATTTGCTAAATAAAGCGCTGTATCTTGTGCAAATTGACGTGGAACTGTTAATATGGCAATATCCACATTCAAACTATTAACTAAATTTTCTAACTTACTAATATGGTAAACTTCCTTATTATTAATTTTAATACCGACTTTTAAAGGGTCGTTATCAAACATGGCAAGAATGTTCAAACCGTAATTAGAAAAGCTATCATATTTGACAAGAGCAGAACCTAAATTCCCAGCTCCAATAATAAACGCATCTTTTTGTTTTTGAAACCCTAAAGTTTGTTCAATTGCCAGTTTTAGATCTTTAACATTATAACCAACACGACATTTGCCAGTATTGTTTAAATATTTCATATCTTTTCGGACTTGAGAATTATCTATATTTAAAAGTTCAGCAATCTTAGTGCTAGAGATAAATTCAGAAGCCTCATCTTTGCATTCATCTAAAATATAATGATATAAAGTTAAACGGTTTATAACCTTATCAGGTATGTTCATTAATAACCCCTTGTATTGTTTTTAAAAATAGGCGCAGAATAACCTTGTTATTCTGCGCCCACTTATTAATTTATAATTAAACTACTCCATTGAAAGCATCAATATAGATTTGTTTAATATCTGTCATCAATGGGTAAGCTGGGTTAGCACCAGTACATTGGTCATCGAACGCTAATTCAACTAATTCGTCAAGATGTTCATTCCAATATTCTTTAGTAAAGCCAGCTTTTGTGATGAATTCTTCAATAGAATTTGGTAAATTGATAGCTTTCATAAGTTTATCAATTGCTTTAATTAATAATTTAACTTTTTCGTCATCATTTTTACCGCCTAAGCCTAATTCATCAGCAATTTGACCATATTTAGCTTTCGCACAAGGATATTTATATTGTGGGAATATAGCTTGTTTGTGTGGAGCATCAGAAGCGTTGTATTTGATTACTTGTCTGATTAATAAAGCGTTAGCTACACCGTGTGGAACGTGGTACATAGCACCAAGTTTGTGAGCCATTGAGTGGCACAATCCTAAGAATGAGTTAGCGAATGCCATACCAGCGATTGTAGCTGCATAGTGCATTTTTTCTCTAGCGATAGGATCGTTAGCACCTTCGTTGTAGCTTCTTTCCAAGTATTTGAATACTAATTTAGATGCTTCTAAAGCATTTGAATTTGTAAAGTTTGTAGCCATACAAGAAACGTATGCTTCAATTGCGTGAACTAATGCGTCGATACCTGATGCAGAAGTTAAACCTTTAGGCATACCGTCAACGAAGTTAGGGTCGATGATTGCCATATTTGGAGTTAAAGCGTAATCAGCGATTGCGTATTTAACGTGAGTTTCGTCATCTGTAATGATAGCGAATGGAGTAACTTCTGAACCTGTACCTGAAGTTGTAGGGATTGCAACCATTGTTGCTTTTTTACCTAATTCAGGTAATTGGCAAATTCTCTTTCTGATATCCATAAATCTCATAGAGATATCTTCAAATACAGTATCTGGTTGTTCATACATTAACCACATAATTTTAGCTGCGTCCATTGGAGAACCACCACCTAATGAAATGATTACATCTGGTTCAAATGGTTTCAAGATAGACATTGCTTGATTAATTGTAGATAATGTTGGGTCTGGTTTTACATCAAAGAATACTTGGTGTTCAATACCAATTTCATCTAAAACATTAGTAATTTTGTTTACTGCGCCTGAGTTGTATAAGAAACTATCTGTTACGATGAATGCACGTTTTTTACCTTGTAATTCTCTTAATGCTAAGTCAGTAGCACCTCTCTTGAAGTAGATTTTAGCTGGAGCCTTAAACCATAACATATTTTCTCTCCTTTCAGCAACTGTCTTGTAGTTTAATAAGTGTTCAACACCAACGTTACCAGAAACGGCGTTACCACCCCAAGAACCGCAACCTAGAGTTAATGATGGTTCTAATTTGAAGTTGAATAAGTCACCGATACCACCTTGAGATGATGGAGAGTTGATTAATACACGGCAAGTAGGCATTTTTTCAGCGTAAGCGTTAATTCTGTCACTCTTTCTTTCATCTGTATACAATACTGATGTGTGACCTGCGCCACCTTTGCTTACTAATTCGTAAGCCATTTCTGCTGCTTGTTCGTAATTTTTAGCTTTGTACATTGCTAAGATTGGAGATAATTTTTCTCTTGAGAATGGGTCATTCCAATCTACTTCTGGTCTTTCAACTAAAAGAATTTTAGCATCTTCTGGAGTTTTGAAACCAGATAATTCAGCGATTTTGTGTGCTGATTGACCAACGATTGCTGGGTGAGCAGTACCTCTAGCAGGATCAATAAATGGTAAATCTACCATTTTCTTTTGTTCTGCTTTATTTACAAGGTAAGCACCTCTGTATAAAAATTCTTTTTTAACTTCTTCGTAAACATCTTCAACAACTACAACTGATTGTTCAGAAGCACAAATCATACCGTTATCGAATGTTTTTGACATAAGGATTGAAGATACAGCCATTTTAATATCTGCTGTTTCATCAATAACTGCTGATGTATTACCAGGACCTACACCTAAAGCTGGATTACCAGATGAGTAAGCAGCTTTAACCATACCAGGACCACCAGTTGCTAAGATACAATCAATTTTAGGGTGTTTCATCAAAGCGCTTGATAATTCGATTGATGGAACGTCAATCCAACCGATGATATCTTTTGGAGCACCAGCTTTAACTGCTGCATCTAAAACTAATTTAGCAGCGGCAATTGTTGATTTAGTTGCTCTTGGGTGAGGTGAGAAGATAATTGCGTTTCTAGTTTTTAAAGCAATTAATGATTTGAAGATTGCTGTTGAAGTTGGGTTTGTTGTTGGGATAATACCAGCTAAAACACCTAAAGGTTCAGCAACAATTTTTGTACCGTTTGCTTTATCTTCTTTGATAATACCGCAAGTTTTAACATTTTTATGTTTGTTATAAATGTATTCAGAAGCGAAGTGATTTTTGATAATTTTATCTTCTAAAACACCCATACCAGTTTCTTCAATAGCCATACGAGCTAGAGGGATACGAGCTTTATCAGCAGCTGTTGCAGCAGCTTTAAAAATTTTATCTACTTGTTCTTGTGTGAAGTGTGAATATACTTCTTGAGCTTTGTGAACTCTGTCAATCAAAGCCTCAAAAGATTCAACACTGTCTACTAAATTAGATGCATTGTATGCTTTTTCTAATTTTTCAACATCATTTTGTTTGTTTGAAGCCTTTTTGGTAGAAGCCTTCTTTGTTGTTGTTTTTGGCATTTTTATTTCTCCTTTTTTCAATCGTGATTGATTTCCTTATTCAAAAGTATAAAATAACATTAAGTGTTTTGTCAACCCTTAATAATTTACCGATTTTACAATGCATACAATGTGATTTTTGTCCCGATTTAAAATTCAATCGTGACATTTTGTCACTAATCGTTATTTTTTAATTCTTTTTGCTAAGTATAAAAATGGAGTATCTAAAATTGCAATAAATACCTTAATTAAATATGTTGTAATAAATAATTGGAATACAACTTCTTTAGAGAAAACGCCTGCAAAACCTATATACGTGAACATTGCAGTATCAAATAATTGACTCAAACAAGTTGCACCATTATTTCTAACCCACAAGAATTTATCAGAAGGTAAAATATTTCTGATGAATTTATATAAATAAACATCCATCATATTTGAAACGAAATAAGCTGACATACTCGCAAAACAAATTCTAGGAGTAATGGTAAATAGCGTTTTCATTGCTTCTCCAGCAAAATCTGCCTCGTTTGAAATATAGTGCAAATCAATTTGTGTAATTATTGTAAACATCAATAGTGCAAAAAATCCCAAATAAACACTTTTTTGAGCTTCTTCCACCCCATATTTTTCGTTCAAAATATCGGTCGCTAAAAAGATTGAGCCGTAAGTTACATTACCTAAAGTTAATGCCATTCCAAAAATATCAACACACTTTAAAACCTCAACATTTGCTACAATTGTTGCTAGAGCAATCCAAGCAAATATGCCCATTTTCCCGAAAAATTTGTATGCAAAAATTACACCTGCAAAGTTTACAATAATTGTTATAAAAAATAATGCTTCGTTCATTAGTTATTCCTAGCCTTTAAAATCTTTTCTATTTCATCAAAATCCTCTGGCTCATCAATATCTATTGATTGATTTACAACATATACCATTGGATTTTTGCCAATAAAATCGTTCACTTCACGCATAACTTTTGTTTTGCAAATATATGCAGAGCCTGTTTCACGATACATTGGATAATGTCTGTGTTCATCTTGTCTGCGAGGTCTTGTTCGTGAATCATACAATGGTTCAAATTTTTCAGTGTTAGGAACTTGACGCCATAAAGAATGAGTTGTACCAATACTTTTTACTGCAAAAACCGAATCATGACCTTTTTTCAAATTTTCAAAATAACATTCAATAACTTTGTCCAAACGCTTTGAATCTCTTAATGGACAAGTTGGTTGCAATAAAACAACTGCATCTGGCTCATAGTTTTCTTTTTCTTTTAAATAATTAAGAACATGAATCATCACAGGAATTGTCATTGTCGTATCTTGCGCTAATTCTATGGGTCTATCTATAACTTCGCAATCATATTCTTGAGCAACTTTTTTTACATTTTCAGCTTCAGTTGACAAAACCGTTCTTGTAACATATTTAGAATTGTGTCCTGCCTCTATTGAATAGTAAATTAAAGGTTTTCCTGCTAACATTTTTACATTTTTATTTGGAATACCTTTTGAACCGCCTCTTGCTGGGATTATCGCTAAAATTTCCATATCAAAAATCCTTAAAAGTTTTTCATTAATTCTATTAGCTTTTTGTGCATTTCAACATTATGAATACGCAAATAATCAACATTTCTTTCAATCGCCAACGAACTTAATGCGGTTGTATAAATATCTTTCGTTTCGTTTGATTCATTTGCCATATCTAGCAAAGATTTTCTTGAAATTCCAAGCATAACCTCACAACCAAGCGACTTAAATTCGTCAATCCGTCTAATTAATTCAAAATTATGTGCTTTTGTTTTACCAAAACCAATTCCAACATCAATTATAATATTCTCTTTAGAAATCCCTTTTGATTCAGCCATTTCAATTTTATTTTTTAGTGCAAAATAAATTTCATCAACAACATTTTCATAAGTTGGTTTTACCTGCATGTTTTCGGGATTACCTTGAGAATGTTGAATTATAACCTTTTTACCAGAATCAGCAACAATATCAATCATTTTTTCATCATAATCAAATCCAGAAACATCATTTATAATAGAAGCACCTAAATCAATTGTTTTTTGCGCAACCTCGCTTGAACGAGTGTCTATGCTAATTGGAATATTTATATTATTCTTGTGAACATATAGTAATATTGGCTCAATTTTTTCTAATTGTTCCTTTGCACTAACAGCTTGAGAGAAAGGTTTTGTACTTTCTGCGCCAATATCAATTATGTCAGCTCCATCGTCAATCAATTTATGCAAATGCCCTATTGCATTGTTGAAATCATAAAATTCGCCACCGTCAGAGAAAGAATTTTTTGTAACATTTAAAATTCCCATTAATTTAGGCATAATTTTAGGTTCAGGCTTTGTCATTCCGTCTAAAATATCTGCCAATTTTTTCATAGAAAATGGTTGATATCTTAATTTATCTGCAATTTTTAAAATTTGCGAAATACTTCCGCCCAAAATGCAATCTGTTTTATCTACTTGAGCTGTTAAAATACCTCTATGCACAGCGCAATCAGCCCCAACAGTAAGAGCCGTTTGTTTCAAAATATTTGCTTGAGGCAAAGACAAATCAAAAATTTTAAGGTTCAGATATTCGTACTTTTTTGCACCTCTATGTACATAAGAATTATCAAAACCAATCTTTGTTAATTCTTGCTCTATATTGCTATCTAAAATTTTCTTTACTGTAAAATCATTCCCCATAGTCAAAATTTTAGCATAAAAAAAGAAAGTTGAAATTATCAACCTTCTTTTTATTATAAAATCTTGAAATTACTATTTTGTAATTGTAGAAACTGTTGTAGCAGCACTTGCTAAGTTTGTACAAAACGCTGTAAACTTACCAAATACATCAGCAACTGTTTTACCAGCTTTTGAATTTGCTGCTTCCGCAAGAGGTTTCAACGCTTTATTTTCTTCTGCGGCTTTTGTTAAAGTATCAGTAACTGCATCTGAATATGCATCTGAATCAGTTTTCATGTTCTTTTTAAATTCATCAGCACCTTCAGTAAGGTTACTCATAGTTTGCAATGCTTTTTGTGCTTTATCTACTGCATCTACAGTTTTATCAACACCTGTTTCTCCACCTCTGAATGCTACACGTGGAACTGCCATTGAAACTGGTCTAATCATTTTTGTTTTTGCCTCCTAAAGCGTTTTCACTAAAATTCATCATCGCTTACTGTAAAATCGTTGCTAGTTGATGTGCTACTATTATAGTCGTTACCGTTCGCATTGTCAATAGATCTTTCAACAAGATTTTCTGCACTGTCAGAAACCTGTTTCTTAACTAAGCCAAAATCTTTCATTGCAACGCCGATAGCTGCACCACCAGCAACAATATTTACCGCAACGCTTCGAACTTTTTCAGCAACAGCCTTTGACTTTCCTAAACTTTCAGCCAATTTTGTAGCTTTTTCTGCCAATTTTGTAGCTTCTTCACCTGTTTTTTCAGCTGCTTTTTTGTTTAAGGCATCAACTGCTTTTTGTGTTGCTTTGTCGGTATATTTACCAACAGCACCCGAAATCATTCCTGCTGCTTTATCTAAGCAGATTTTTGTTGCAGTAAATGCAATAATTACACCAATAGCTTTTGTGGCAAAGCTACCAATTTTACCTATAACGCCGCCATTTTCTCCTGCTTGTTCAGACATTCTGCGAAATTCGTCTTGCTTTTGTTTCAAAGCATCTAAGTCTGGAGTGCCACCTTTAAAGGCAACGTTTGCATTATTGCTTCGATTACTTGTAATTAAGTTTTGAGCTAAATTAATTGAACTTACTGCCATAATTTCTACACAAAATAATTTTAACCTACATAGATATAAAGTCCTGAAAACCATGATTTTTGCTAGTTTTGCATGGATTTCAGAACTTTTTGTTACATTATTTAACAATTTTATTAATAAACTTATTTGTTAAAAAATCTCATAATCTTGTCGATTAAGCCTTCATCTTCCATTGAGGCTTCATTATAAGTTTTAGCTTGACCTTCTAATTTTTCAAGTTTCTTTTTAATTGATGCAACTTCTTGGCCTGAAATTGCAGAAGATGAAAGATATTTGTTATAAAACTCAACGGCTTTTGCTGGATTTTTAGTCTTTTCGTAAGCAACCGCTAAAGATTTTAGAACATTTGCTTTACGATTATCCAAACAGTAAAGTTTTTCAAAATATTCGATTGCCATTTTGTAATCGCCTATGCTTTCTCTAAATTCACCTAATCTTTCAAGTGCTTTTTTATTGTTTAAATCCACCTTGCTTAAGCGTTCATAAAATTCGATTGCGTGAGTTTTATCATTCATATCATCTAATAATTCAGCAATAGTAAGCAATAGAGCTTTATCGTCTTCTTTTTGTTGAAGTGCAAACATATATTCATTTAATGCAACATCTTTGTTTCCACGTGCTAAATTATATTTTGCCCAATTATAGTGTTCATTAAAAGAATCGCCTTTTTCTTCGTAAATTAAAGCTCGCATCTGATAAATTAGAGGTGAATTTTTATCAAATTTTGCAAACTCATTTACAGCGTCAAGCGCCTCATCAAATTTCTTTTCTGTGTAATAATATTGAGCAACAAGAGATAAAAATTTTGGATTTTTCTTATATTTATCTTGCATTTCATCAATTTTTGATTTAGCTTCTGCCATTTTTTCATCGTCAATTAAACATCTTAATTGAACAAGAGGATCAGAACTTACCTTTGAAGCTGCACCTGTTTGGTTATTTGCAATATAAATATCCGCTAATTTATTTTTAATTTCATCATTATCATGCCCGTCATTTATAGCCCTTTCTAAGATTTCAGCAGCACTAGATAAAATACCTTCCTTCATATAAATTTTAGATAATTGAGTGTACGCTTCAAGCGGAGCTTCGTGAGAATCAATTAATCTTAAGTATTCATCAATAGCTTGGTTGTCCTTGTTAAGTTGAGTATAAATACCTGCAAGTACAAATCTTGTCATATTTCTTTGGTCATCTTCGTATGCTTTTTCTAGAGCTTTTTTAAAGTCACCTGCTGCGTGTTGTAGCTGACCTTGACATACATGCAAATTTCCACGATAAGTATAGTATTTGTATCTATCAGACCCTTCAAATAAATCCATTAATTGTTCGTAAGCCATAATGTTGGCTTTGTCTTGTTCTACAATTTTAGAAAAATATTTTTCGGCATCTTCTACCAAACCTAAAATTTTCGCAACATGTGCTGTTCTTTGTAAAATTTCTACACTATTAGGTCTTTTTTCTAAAAGTTTTTTATATTCAGCATACGCTTTATCATAAAGTTCTTGTTCTTCAAATTGTTCTGCTTGTTCAATTGTCATCTTATTTACCTTTCACTTAATTGTTTTTATTTAATCATGGAATAAAAATATAATATATAGTAAACCTTACTAATTAAATTTATTTTGTGCCTTGTCTAATCCGTCAGTTAGGTAACACTTAACCGCATCTAAGGCGCTTTTTAGTGTATCTTTTAAGACAGGTTCTTGCTCTTTAGAAAAGTTTTGTAAAACAAAGGCTTCTGAAGGAATTGGTGGTTGTGGTCCAATACCAATCTTTAATCTTGCAAACTTATTTGTGCCAGCATGTTGAATTACCGATTTAATTCCGTTGTGTCCGCCGTCAGAACCACTTGCTCTAAATCTTAAACGACCTAACTCTATTGATAAATCATCATAAATAACAAGCATGTCACTTACATCTATTTTATAATAGTTCATAACCAAACTTACAGCTTCGCCTGACAAATTCATGTAAGTTGTTGGCTTAATTATTATGATATCTTCGTTGTTAAATTTTATTTTAGTAAACAAACACTTTAGCTTTGATTCTTCCCTAAAAGAAAAACCCTCATTAACAGCCCAATAATCTGCGACCATAAAGCCCATATTATGACGAGTAAAGCTATATTTATCTCCGACATTTCCCAATGCAACAATAAGTTTCAATCTTTTATCCTCTTATTATCAAGTTAATCATAAGTCCTTATGTTTATAATTTTAACGCAAATAAATATTACCAAGAGTATTAACTACCTTTCGCTTAACAAAAAGATAAAATGGGTTTATTTTATGATACACGGAGACTCCAAAAAAGTATCAAGATTATAGGGGAGATTAGTTATGAAATCTGAAAACAAACCAATAATTAAAGAGAAAAGCTCCAAAATGGTGAGCGATTTTTTAGAGAAGGCAAACTTACATAAAAAAGACTTTGCCGAAATGATTGGTGTTACATTATCATATGTTTACAATCTAATAGACAATACCATACCTTTTTCAACAAGAGGAACAACACTAGAGAGAATTGCAACAGTCATGGAGATTGAGCCAGAAATGTTTGATGAATATAAAATTCCTCAAGAGCCAATCATGGTCGATGAAGCGGTAGAAGTGTTAAAAGATAACTTACGTAAAAAACAATTGAGTGTAGTAAACTTTTTAAAGGCATTTCCACGTAAAAAACGACTAGACATGGTAGATGTACTTAGAGGAGCAATGCCTATTCCACTTGATTTTAAAGAATTAAGCATGATTGGACAAGTTCTAGACTTATCAACTGAGGAAATTTATGCAATTTGGGAGAACAGAGTTAAACAAGTCTTAGAATCTAGTGGCATGAATATTTATTCAAATGCCGCACTTGTAAATTCAATGTTTAATTGTGCAAAGAAATATATTGACCTAAAAGAAAATAACTAAAACTCAATAAATATAGTAAAGAAGGGCGGATTTTGCGTTTGCAAAATCCGCCCTTCTAAAAAAAAATATAAAAAAATTTAAAAAAGTAGTTGACTTAGAATTTTTTTCATTGTAGATTATAACTACACCAATTCAAAAGATTGGAACTTGACACTCGGTAGTTTCATTAGGGACTCGACTGAAAGGTGAATAGGGAAATGGTTTCACCCCCGAGGCAAGGTAAAGGCTTACAAAGTGAGCGCTTGTAGCTCAGCAGGTAGAGCACTCCCCTTTTAAGGGATAGGTCGCGCGTTCGAATCGCGCCAAGCGCACCACTTTATTTCAACCGATAACCTCAGAATGTTGTCAAAAGGTTGAACAAAATAGAAGGACTCCGTGAGGAGTCTTTTTTATTGCTAAAAATTATTTAATAATATATAATGTAGATTATGAAGAAAGTAGTTTTTTGTTTATCCCTAATATTCTGCTTACTTGTGCCACAAACAGCTTTTGCAAAAAAAGTTAAGGTTCAAGCGGTTACACCTTTTGATAGTAATAACCCCCCGCATAATTTTACGGTTAGACTTCAAGACCCAATTATTAATGATGCGTTATTTTTATATAAAGGCACTATAATAAGTGGATATATTTATCAAACAATCCCGCCAAAACGCTTGAAACAAAGTGCTTCATTTATTTATATTCCAACAAATTATGTTGATATAAACGGACAAAAACAGCACCTTACAAATATAGTTACTCAATATACAACGAAATTTAGACCTAAAGAGACTATTACAAATGCTCTTTATTTGTTTGGCGGAATTCCTGTTGCTCTAGCAACAGCAGGATTTTATGCTGCACAAGGAGCTATGGAAGATAAAAATTCCATAAATAAAAAAGATACGTTAAAAGCATCTGCTGAAAATGTTTACGTAAACTCACCACTTTCTTTGATAGAAAAAGGTGACTACTTAAAAATAAACAAAGACCAAGAGTTTTTATTAAATTTTATATTTATTAAAAACGAAGCACCAAACTATGATTATCAAAAGGTAAATTAAGATGAAAAAGATATTGTTATTTTTAACTTTAATGATATTCTTCATAGCACCAGCCAACGCAAAAGCAACTTTGGTAGAGGCTATGACACCTTATAATAGCGAAAATCCAACTGATATTATAGTTTTTAGAGTTGTAAATGCAAACACAATTGAAAGTTACGGAACTGTATACTCTGGCGACATTATTGAAGGAATTGTTGTTAGAGCTAAAGACAGCAGTCGTTTGAAACAAAATGCGACTTTTTCACTAAAAATAACAAAAATAAGACAGTATAACGGAAATTTGCAAGAACCAGAAAACCTTTTTGCAAAATACACAACCGAATGGGATAAAGTCGAAACAACCAAAACTGCAGCACTTACAGTTGGTAATTTCTTTGTGAAAGGAATTTCTTGCGGATATAGAACAGTAGAAGGTGCAGTTAAAAACCCCGAAGGAAATCGTTTAAAATCAGCAGGTGTAGCATTATACAATTCGACTCCGCTAGCCTATATAAACAAAGGTAAAGATATTTTAATAAATGTTGGAGATAACTTTCTGTTAAATATAGAAGTTGTACCCCCAGAAAAGCAAAGTATTATTGACGAACACAATTACAACTTATAACTATAATTTTAATACTCTTTTTAGAGGATTTAAGTCATGAAAAACAAGGCTAACATGCATGTCAGATAAGGGATACAGCATGATTTGTATCGTTGTCAGTAAGGAGAATAAAACACACCAAAATGTGAATATGTGAACCGCTGACCGAAATAATAAATAGCAAAAATCCGCCGAGTTTGTAAAATACAAACTCGGCGTTATAATTTATATTTTACATTATTTACAAGATGTATTTGTAGCCCAATCAAGAACCTTACCACTTGGGCAATTACCACTTGAATCAGCCTTGATATAATCCATATTATTATTTTGAATAACCCAAGAAGAACATGTATTACCAAATTTAAAACAATTAGAACGAAGTGTTGCATTTGAAGATGCCCAAGAAGAAATAAGACCGTCTTTTGAACCTCCAACAAAAACGAATAAATCTTTACCATAAGTAAAAGAACCTTTTGTAGGTCCATCTATATCTACATAAAAATTATAACAACCATCTTCTTGACAATAGTTATCACTGCCGTAAGGGAAAAAAGAGACTGATGTTCCATCGGCTAAAATTACCTGATAGAAAGCTTGAGGTGTATCCGTTACATAAAAGCCCGATTTTAAAGCATTACCTTGCCTTTTAGTAAAGCACCCTGCAGTATTTGGAGCACAAGTTTTTTGAACTTTCATAAATTCACTCATTCGTTCATAAAATATTAAGTTTTTTTGCTCTGCAGTTTTTCCACTTAACCATTCTTCAACAGGACCATAAACTGCTTGAGCACGTCCAACTGCATCGTTAAGATTTGAATAAATTTTATTTAGTTTTGCAACTTTTTCTTTGTCGGCAGTTGAAGAGTTCAAGTTTGGAATAGTTAGTGCCGCAACCACACCAATAATACCCATTACGATTAGGGTTTCTGCTAAAGTAAACGCACAAAATTTATGTGCAACAAACATAATCTTGTTCATAGGCAACCTCCAAAATATAAAATATTCTTAATATTCGTATATCTTAGTTTAAAGCAAATTTTAAAGATTTTCAAGTGTTAAGTTTACAATATGTTACCCAATAGAATTAATCACATTTTACTACGGCAAATATTAAGGGATTCTGAAATGATTTCAGAATCCCTTATCTTAATATGTTAAAATATTACCAAAGTTCTACTTCAAATAATTCAACAAAGCCAACAAGCCTAAGTTGTAAGAAAATGCACCAAAGCCCGAAATTTGACCAATACAAACAGGCGCAATCATTGAATGTTTTCTAAATTCTTCTCTTGCATTAATGTTTGACAAATGAACCTCTACAACTGGCAATTCAACTGCTGAAATTGCATCACGAATTGCAACGCTTGTGTGAGTGTATCCACCAGCATTTAGAATTACACCGTCATAAATTCCGTTTGCTTTTTGAATAAAATCAACTATTTCGCCTTCTATATTTGATTGACAGCAATCTAACTGAATGTCATGTTTTTTAGCTTCTGCTTGAAGATGTTTTTCAATTTCTTCTAAAGTTTCTGAGCCGTATTTATCTGGTTCTCTTGTTCCTAATAGATTCAAATTAGGTCCGTTTACTAATAAAATATTCATAATTTTATCCTTTCTTTGTAACTCAATTATAACAAAAAAACATGTTTTTTTAATTTTGTGTGATTAATTTAAACATTTGTGGTATATATATTATAGATAAAGGAAAAATTAGAGGTATAAATGGAAGCAAACAAACCACTACAACGCCGTTGGTATGATAAAGACCCTGTTTTAAAAGAGGCATTAGAACTATTAAGACTTGCTCCTGGGGATAAAAGAGATGCAGCTGCTGAGTTTATTATTCAAATGCAAGAACAAGTTGCAGCTGATGTTATTGAAAAAGTTTATGACATTATGTCTGAATATCATGGCAAAGGTAAACGTTGGTATGACAACGATCCAATTGTTATGAAGGCGATTGAATTATTGCGTGTTGCACCAAAAAAAACTCAAAAAGAAGCTGCTTTAAAACTTTTAACTGCCCTTGAAAACAACGACGGCGGTATGGAATTGATTAAAGAATAAACTACAATGAAAGATATACAAAAAGAATACGATTCTAGGGGAATTGATATTCAAAAAGTCGGAATCAAAGATTTTGAAGTTCCGCTAAACATTAGACGTAAAAATAGCTCAAATCAAGTTGTTAATGCGAAAGCTCGTGTAGCTGTTTCATTGCCAAAACATTACAAAGGCACTCACATGTCACGTTTTGTTGAAGTACTTACAGAGTGGCAAAACAAAGACATGCTTGGTTCGGATTTGAAAGGTTGTATCTCGGCAATTGTTGAAAAATTAGACGCAAAAAGCGGAGAATTAGAATTTACCTTCAAATATTTTATAAACAAATTCGCACCTGTTTCTGGCTTAACATCTACAATGAGCTATGAATGTTCTTTTAACAGCATTTTAGAGGATTATAACACAGAAAATGAGCATTATAAGTTCATTTTGGGAGTAAAAGTTCCTGTAACAACGCTTTGTCCTTGTTCAAAAGAAATTGCCGACTACGGAGCACACAATCAAAGAGCCATTATCGGAGTAAAAGTTTCTTACAACAGAAACGAACATATTTGGATAGAGGATCTTATTGAAATGATTGAAAGTCATTCCTCTAGTTCAATTTACCCACTTTTAAAACGTGAAGACGAAAAATTTGTAACCGAAAAAGCTTATGACAATCCAAAATTTGTAGAAGATATCTTGCGAGATGTAGTTTTAGATTTGCGCAAAAATGACATAGTAAACGAATTTGAAGTTGAATGCGAAGCTATGGAAAGTATACATAATCATTCGGCTTGGGCTTATCAAAAAGAAGTTAAGTAAAATTTACTTAACTCTAGTTAACATTAATTGATTTTACAGCCCTGTTAAAATATAATGTTTATAAACGAGATATAAGTATTAGAAAAGTGTAGATATAATGTCGAAATCAGATATAGATCAAAAATTAGAAAAAGAAGAAAAAGATTTAAACGAAGAATATAGCTTATTTTTAAAACACTTAAAAGCGGAAGAAGAGGATACGTCGGGCTTTGCAAGAACATTGTTTGGCATAGTAATTGTATTTTGTGCAATTATCTTAGTGCTTTTAATTGCTCAAGAAAATAAGGAAATAATTACAGAAACCTTTGGCGAAGACTCTTTTGTAACAAAAATGTTGTTGAGCTTGCCATTAGACGTTAAAAACAAACAACACGTAAACTTCACAATGCCATTTGCTCAAAGACGTCAAAACATTTTGTTATGTGGTGTTGACGCAAACAGTTCACCGACAAACCCTTGGGCTGGCGCTAGAACAGACACAATTATTTTATTAAATATTGACCCTAAAACGAAATCAATAAACGCAATTTCAATCCCTCGTGACAGTAAAGTATATCTTCCTGGAGATTACGGAATCCAAAAAATCAATTCTGCTCACGCAATTGGCGGTATTGAAATGACAAAAGCCACTATTGAAAGAACCTTAGGAGTAAAAATAGACCATTACATCTTAGTTCACGATGAAGCCGTAAGAAGAATTGTCGATGCTATCGGCGGTATTCCAATCTATGTTGAAAAGAATATGTATTATCACGATTATGCAGGTAATTTACACGTAAACTTGTCAAAAGGTTTGAACATCTTAGACGGACAAAACGCAGTTGGTTACTTACGTTTCAGACATGACGGCTTAGGCGATATCGGAAGAACTCAACGTCAACAATGGTTCTTGAAGGGTTTGTTAGAAAAATTACAAACCCCGCAAACAATTGCTAAAATCCCTGATATTTTGAATGTTATTGCAACTTACGTTAAGACTGATATGTCTTTCTACGAAATTTCGCAGTACGCAGCAATGTCAAAAGGTTTCGATATAAACAAAATTGAATTTGCAACACTTCCAGGTGCACCAAACAAACACGGTTACATCAGTTATTGGATTTTAGATCCAGAAAAAACTCAAGAAATGGTAAATAGAATGATTTACCGTGACAGAGTTTCTCCAACATCAGAGTCATATAATATTGGTATTAAATATACAAGAGCAAGTAAAGAAACAGCAGAAAGCGTTAAGGCTGTGGTTGAAGAATTAGGTTATAACGTAAACTGCTTTGGTCCAGCAAGTTTGCCACACTCACAATTCATTGCGCACGAACCTTCTGTTTCAAACGAATTCTTTGCAAGTTTAAAGAGAAAAGCTCCTCAATTAAACAAGATGCAATTCGTTTATAATCCGGATAGAACATACTGTACAAGCAGTGACATAACTATTTATCTTGCAGGGGAGTAATAAATGACAATAGCATGGATAATTATTGTAGGTATATTATTATACATAATTTATGTAATTAAACTTGCGCTAGATTTAGACAAATACAAGGATAATCTGCTAAGAGGTTTAGCTGGAGTCGATGCCATTATCATCAAGAAAAATGCTGTTATTCTTGATATTTTAGGCTATGCAAAAGAATTTATGGACAAAGACCAACACCTTGTAAATGATGCTTATGCAATCAGATACGAGTTGAACAAACTAAAACCTAGAATTGACAATGCTGATAAGCGTTATGAAGTACAAAAAAAATATGATAAACAAGTTGAGTTAATTGTACAAGCAGTAAATCGCTACAAAGATTTGAAAACAAATGCAGGTTTGCAAGCTCAACTTAGACAATTGGCAATCTTAGAAGAAGCACAAAACGAAAAATTACTTTACTATAACGATGCTGTGGATAGAATGAATTGGTATATTAATACCTTCCCATCAAGCATTATAGCCCAAATTAATGAGGTAAAACCGTCTCCTCCACGCTATGATAGATAAGTAACTTTTGATATTCTGTTACCCCCATATTTTCTCAGAAACAAATTCATAAAACTTACGTCTAAAAAATTATAGATGAATTAATAAGGATTTGTGGAGTATGAGTAATTTAAAGAGTTGTAGTGCTGTTTTAATTGACGAAAAATGGGATGATTTTGATTTTAGAGCTACAGAAGATGAAACTTTAGAGGAAGAACCAAAAACTTTCAGCTGCATTGCAAAAGAAGATGATTTGCTTCAAATGTATTTAAAAGATATAGGCAAAACTAAACTGTTAAGTTCAAAAGACGAATTGTTTTTAGGAAAAAATATAAAAGAGGGAGCTCCACAAGACGCATTAAAAGCCAAGAAAAAGCTTGTACAGGCAAACTTACGACTTGTAATTAGTATTGCTAAAAGATATGTAGGACAAGGCGTTTTGTTTATGGATTTGGTTCAAGAAGGTTCAATAGGACTTATTAGAGCAGCTGAAAAATTTGATTATACAAAAGCCTTTAAGTTTTCAACTTACGCAACTTGGTGGATAAAACAAACAATTATAAGGGCTATTTCAAACTACTCACGTTCAATAAGAATCCCAGTACACATGACCGACAAAATTAGAAAATATAAGAAAGCAGTACTTGATTTAACTTTTGAACTAAATCGTGAACCAAGTGAAAAAGAAATAGCTGAAAGAATGGAAATAAGTGTTAAAAGAGTTCAAAGTATAAAAAGAGCAATAATGAAAGAGCCAATAAGCCTTGATACACCAGTAACTGACGACTTAAATGTCCAAGATTATATTGCAGATTTAAGCTATAAAGCACCAGAAGAACAGGCTCAGAGTGTAAATTTAAAAGATTGTATGCCTTTTTTAATGCGACAACTTGAGGAACGGGAACGACAAATTTTAATTCACCGTTTTGGACTTGAAGGTACTAGACCAAAGACACTAGAGGAATTAGGTAAAATATTAGGATTTTCAAAAGAACGAATTAGGCAGTTAGAAGATTTGGCTATAAACAAAATAAGAAGTAACGAAAAAACATATTTATTTCATAGTTTTTTAGAGGATTAAGCAATAAAACGCAAGGTCAGGCAATGCCTGACCTTCAATTTTTACTTTTCAATGCCATTTTGAAACAAGTTCAGAATAACACATTGCATTTATCACTTTAAATTACGCTAAATACTTTTGAATAGTTGTTCTGTCAAAAACTTCCACACTATCTTTAGAATGAATAAATATTAAACAAGATACTAAAGATTTAAAGGTTTCAACTTCTGAATATGCCATTTTTTCACGTAAATCTGACATATTTTCCGCCATAAATTCAGTAATTACAGTTTTGTTGCTGAAAACCAAACTTGAAAGATAATCAAATTTAGACATCATACCTTCAAAATAGATAATATCTGGAGATTGAAATTCAATAAATCTCAAAGCCTTATCTAGATTAAAACCTACGCCTTCATTAAGTTCGCATTGATTAATTTTTGGCAAATCATATTTTGTAATTGACTCGATTGTCATAATGTTTTTCTTTGTATCAGAAATTTCATTCAACAATGAATAAATTATGTGAGTTTTACCTGATAAAGGCGCACCGCAAACAAGAACAATGCCAGCTTTATCAAGAGAGTTTTTGACAAATTGAACCTTTGCCTCATCTTTAATAATTGTACTGATTGGTTTTGGAGGTTTATAAATTTTAAGTGCAATTCTCTCGCCCATAACTGTTGGGAAAGAAGAAATACTTGCAACAAGAGTCATTTCATCAACCTTGAAGCACAATTTACCAAGTTGTGGAATTTCACTAACTGCTGGGTCTAGGTTTGATAGAACTTTTAATTTTGCAACAAATGATGACGCAAGAACTGACGGAATAAATCCTTTTTCATAAACAGTACCTTTTTGTTTGAAGGAAATATCTAAACCTCTATCACTGTATGCAAAATAAACCTCATGCTTATCCTCAAGAATAGCTTGTTTCAAGATTGCACGAATAATTTTTTGAATATGCTCGTCAGATAAATCATCATTGTGCAATTCTTCATGCCAATCGTAACCTGTCTCTTGAGCTTCTGTATAAATTTCACCAACAGTATTTGGAGTTTTATAATACTCATCAATTTTCTTTAAAATACTTGCTTCAGATGAAATTACAGGGTCTATTGAACATTCAGCTTTTTCCATAATTTTGTCAATAGCAAACAAATCCCAAGGGTCTGCCATAGCAACTGTTAAAACATCTTCTATTTTGAATAATGGAATAATTTTGTATTTACGAGCATCAACAATATTGATATACTGCAAACAATTTTTGTCTAGAGTGTAATCTTCTAAATTTACGTTTGGAATATGTAATTTCGACTCCATAAACTTTAAAAGAGTTTCTTCGGACAAAATGTTCAAGTTAATTAGCGCCTGCCCAATACTAATATTTTGGGCAGTTGCCAATTCTTGCGCTTTTTCAATAATTTCATATTCAACAAGACCTTCTCTTACAAGGTCATATTTAATCTTTTCTAAAGTTTTGTTTGTAACTGCTTCATTCATCATCATCATAATTAATTATTTTCTTTTTCTTTTAATAATTTTGCAACTGTTGAAACTACATCATCTAAATCGAATGGTTTTGTAATATAAACATCAGCACCTGTTTCTTCACCGATTTGTTTGTCAGAATCTTGAGAACGTGCTGTTAACATGATAATTGGAATATTTTTATATTTAGCATCATATTTTAATAAACGACTAATTTTGAAACCATTAATTTTAGGCATCATTACGTCTAAAACCATTAAATCTGGAATAATTTCTTTAGCTAATTTTAGTCCATCTTCACCATTATATGCGCAGAAACAAGTGTAGCCTTCCGCTTCAAGAACGAATTTTAATGTTTCTACAATATCTTGTTCATCATCTACAAGTAATATTTTTTTCATTAATCTTTCTCCTTTGGATAAGTAGTATATGAATACATTATATCACATTTACCATAACGGGCTTTATCGTTAAGCACTACGGTATCAATCTTGCGTTTTAAGAAGTCAACAACACACGCCGTAGCGTCTGGAATTACCATGGTTAGCGTTGTTTTGCCGTATTCATTAACAATAACCGAATTGTTAAGATATGTTCTATTTATTAAGTTATCTTCTTTTAATAGATTTTCTATAACATCACCTGTGGCGCTGATTGATAAAGTTACAAATTTTGTTTTGTTTACTTTTGCTTGTTGAATTAATTGCTTGTGTAAAATCCAGAAATTAGATTTGTCTGTTGAAACAGGAAGAACAAAATAGAACTTAGAGCCTTCGTTAACTGCGCTTTCTGCCCAAATCGCACCGTTATGAGCGTCTAACATCTTTCTTACAATCGGTAAACCTAAACCTGTGCCACCAACTTCACGTGATAAAGAGCTTTCCACTTGTTGGAATTGATCAAAAATCTTTGGTAAGTTTTCTTCTTCAATACCAATTCCGTCATCAGAGACACATACTTGAAGATACTTGCCTTCCAAATTTTTAACTTCATTTGCAAAACATTCTGGCACGTGTATTTCACTAGCATCAACAACTTTTGTACTAATATCAATTGTTCCACCTGTATTAGTAAATTTTATTGCGTTTGATAATAAATTGTTTAAAACTTGTTGCAATCTTGATGAATCCGCAAATACAGTTACAAACTTTTCATCAAAATGAGTTGTCAAATTCAAACCTTTTGACTCTGCAACATTTGTTTGTTGAAGTTTTACAAATTCAATAAGTTTTTCAACATTTGTTGATGTGAATTTGTAATCCATTTTACCAGCTTCAATCTTAGACATATCAAGCAAATCATTAATAATTTTTGAAAAACTTTCAATATTTTTGTTTGCCATTCCCAAAAATTTAGCCATATTTGGAGTAACTTCGCCAGCCCTACCGCTTGAAATTATTTGCAAAGAGGTTTTTAACGGTGTAATTGGAGTCCTTAATTCATGAGAAACTAGCGAAATCATTTCAGATTTCATGTGTTCTAAGTAGTGCAATCTTGCGTTCTTCTCTTGAATTTCTTGAACATAAGACGAATTCTTCAACGGCATTGAAACTTGTTGCGCAATCGTATGGAAACATTGAGCATCTTCGTTTGTAAAAGAATTTTCTCTATAAATTTCAACAAACCCGAAGAAGTTTTCACTCAAATTAATTTGCGCAAACATTGTGTCATAACGCAAAATTGAAAAATCATAATCATCAATTGGATTTTTAGCGTATTTTATTGTTTTTAAATCATCAATATTCAATTCAAACGGCATTTCTTTGTTTTCAAATAAAGACTTGTAATTCAAGACAGCTCTAAGTTTTAGCGCCTCTAACAATCTGTCTGAAATTTGGTTTATTGAATTTATGATTAATAAAGGTTCATTGTTTGATTTAAAAGTCAAAACGCAGGCAACTGAAAAGCCCAAAGCCTTGTCTAAACCTTCTAACATAATGTTTATAAGTTTTTCTTTGTCTAAAGTTGCTGAAAGTTGTGAGCCTAAGTTGTAAAGTACATCTAATTGATACAAACTTTTTGAAAGATTTTGATTTGAAGTTGCCAAACGAACTAAAGATTCTTTTCTACGCAAATTTACGTTTATTGTAGATAGCAAAATATTATCCGCAACAGGTTCAGTCAAAAACGCATCTGAAATATTCAACAATTCAGGCGGAATTTTATCATCTTTTAATAAAACAATCGTAATCACGCTGTCTTTTATAGAATTAATTTTTCTGTATAGTTGCGGTAAGTCAATTGATTTTGAAGAAGCATCAAGAATAATGATATTCGCAACTTCAACCTCAATAGCATCTAAAAACATTTGATTGTCGGTCGCAAACATAAAATCATGCGAAAATTTGCTTAAAATCTCGTCATAATGCTTAATTTTGTCATTACTATCTGAAACCAATAAAATCTTTGCCATATTAATATCTTATCAATAATAAAAAATGGGGCAAATCTTTAACAGACTGTAACTTTCGTTAATAATCTTGCTTGTATTTTATTTTTGTGGTTATAATAAAAGTATGAAGTGAGTTATTCCTCTTAAAACTCATTTCAGTAAGAGTCAAGCGGCTAGACCCTTACGAGTAGAAAATTAAGAAGGACAAAATACAAAATGTTAAAAATCAGATTAAAAAGATTAGGCTGCAAAAAGAACCCAGCTTACAGAATCGTAGTTACAAATTCAACATCAAAACGTGAAGGCGCTCCTATTCAAGAATTAGGACACTACAACCCAAAAACTAAAGTTATGGTTTTAAACAAACAAGAAGCTCTAAATTGGGTATCTAAAGGCGCTCAACCAACTGAAACTGTTGCATACTTAATTAAAAACTGCAACGATGACGGTTCATTAAACTACAAAAAACCAGAAACAGTTAAATTATCTAAAAAAGCTTTAGCTAAAAAACAAGCTGAAGAAGAAGCAAAAAAACAAGCAGAAGCTGAAGCAGCTGCCGCTGCAGAAGCACCAGCTGAAGAAACTCCTGTTGAAGCGTAGTTTGCTGTTTCAAAATATAAATTCTTTTAAAAAGGCGATTTTGATTTCATCAAAATCGCCTTTAAAATATCTTCAAAAGATTTAATCAATTCCTAAAGCCTTGTTACGTCTAAACCAAGTAAGCTGACGCTTTGCATAGTTTCTTGAGTGTTGTTTTATAAGCTCAATCGCTCTATCTAAATCAATTTCATCGTCTAAGTATTGCAAAATTTCTTGATAGCCAATTGTTTTTACAAAGTTTGGAATACGTCCGTGTTTTGCAAGCAGAGCCTTCGTCTCGTTTATCAAACCCTTTTCAATCATAATATCCACACGCTTGTTTACTCTGTCATAAATTTCTTCACGTGGCATATTTATTCCAATCCATTCCACATTATACGGAACTTCTTTTTGACAAGCAACTTCTGACATTGGTTTACCTAACCCTTTACAAACTTCAATTGCTCTGATAACTTTTCTCTTTTCTGGCGTAATCATATTTTCTAATGTTTTTTCGTCTAATTTTCTCAAAATTTCGACTAAATCCGCCAATTCTAAAGTTGAAAGTTCTTCTCTTAGTTCTGGATTTGGTTCAACTCGAGGTAAATCAAAACCCTCCAATAATATTCTAAAATATAATCCAGTTCCGCCAGCAATAATTGGCAGTTTTCCACGCTTTAAAATATCATTAATCGCTTTTGTTGCATCATCGTAAAAATTAGCAACTGTGTAATTAATTTCAGGCTCAACCACATCAATTACGTGATGAGGAATACCTTCTCTTTCTTCCAATGTTGGCTTTGCAACAGCAATTTCAAAACCTTTGTACACAAGTCTCGAGTCAGCAGAAACAACCTCACCATCGTATTTATGCGCTAGTTCAACCGCTAACTTACTTTTTCCTGTTGCTGTCGGCGCTGCAATTGCTATAACCTTAGATTTTTTCATAATACAAGAATAATAATACAAAAATGTAAACTATGAAATACACATAAATAAGCGTCATAAATAGCAACGCTAAAGGATTCATTAGCGATAATACGTTAAACATCATCAAAATATTATTTAAGACAATAATTATCAAAAATAACAAAATAATTTGAGGTTTTTTAAACAAAATTTTTACAGAATTTCTTAAGGCTTTAAGCACATTTTTGGTATTATAAAAAATTTCTGCTGGCCAAAACAACGTAAACAATGAATAAATAAACATTGTTAGAGAGAAAATTGCAGACCAACCGTAAACAATTAACAATTGGTTAACCGTTAAATCTTCTAAAAACGATTGAAAAGCCATAAAAGAAGAAAAATCTTTGATAAAATCCGCTAAAAAAACTCCAGATGAACCAAATAATCCAAGAGATATATAATAAGATAAAATCAAAACAAGACTAAACAAAATTAATGCCAGCGTGGAAAACCCCAAACAAGGCTTGAAATAGTCACCCATACCAACGATAAATTGTTTTAAAAGAGTAAAAGTATCTGATGATTTTTCGTAAACAATTTTATTTTTAAAATTAAAAATTGCGCACATAATCATATAGAACCAACCGGCCATAAAAATACTTGTGCCAACAAGCAAAACAATCCCTGAAATAACCATTGTAATAGGATTATCCATATATTTTTCTGCGGCTCCGAAATATAACAGCACCAACATCATAAAAACCAATGGCGGTGTAAATAATATTAAGTTGTCAAAAGATATTTTAAAAGCGTCTCTAAAAACTTTTAACATAGATACCTCACTAATAAATAATATAAAACTATACCTTTTCAGCTGTTTTTTTGTTTTCAATAACAGCTTTTCTCTTTTTACGGCGCATTAAATCTACAAACGCTTCAAGACGAGTAATATAACCAGCTTTACCTGATTGTTCGTCCATAACAAGCGTTAAGATTGGAATATTATGATCTTCTCTCATTGCAGGGAAGATATTTTGTGACATAATTTCAGGCATACAAGTAAATGGGCTTACGTGAATAATACCATCTCTATGCTTCATATCAGCAAACGCCACATCTGAAACACATTCCAAAGCATCTCCGCCTATATCTCTCATAAGATAAGGTTTTGCCATTCTGTTTGCACGTTGCAAGTGAGTTTCGCCGTTTCTAAATATTTTTGGAATTATAGCATCTTTTAAGAAACTGCTAACAGTCAAACTACGTCTGGTTTGTACGCCCATTTTACCTAATTCTCTTTCAATGTATTGATTTGAGAATGGGTCGCCAACAAGATAAATTTCACCTGTAATATCAACATTTAGAATTTCACGTTTTTTATCAATTTCAGTTTTTGCCATTTCTTTTTTAACGGCTTTTTTGATTCTGTTAATGTCACGGAAGTTTTTAACTTCTTTGTACATATTCAAACATTTGTTATAATGGCGTTCCGCATCTCCAATTTTAACTTCTCTTGCTCTGTAATAAGCTAAAAGAGTTTCTAAATCATCAAGTGCGAAAACCATTCTAATCATCATAATAGAAGCCTTCGCCGCTGCAACCCAATCATCTTTTCCTAACAAATCGTGAAAGAATTTGAATAAGCCTTTAATGCCGTCATACAAAGACAATTCTAAATATTTTGCTTCATAGCCTAAATCAGCCAAAGCGCTTTGAATGTTCAAGCCATAAACACCCAAACGGCAACATCCAGGAGAAGTAAGCATTGCAACATAATCTGTACCTCCCTCAATAGCCTCAATGAAGTTACCTAAAATTAATTTATATGGCAAACAAACTGCTTCAGGAGAGTTTTTAACCCCTAAAGACAAAGTTTTTTTGCTTGTATAAGGAGGAACATAGGCTTCTACACCAAACTTTCTTAAAGCAACCGACCAAGCGATTGAAATAGTTCCCATATGTGGGAATGCAACTTTCACTTTTTTATTTTTATTATTCATTATCTTTATCCAATCTAAAATTCAAATCTGGCTTTCTTGCAGCCAAAGTCTCATCTACTTTTTTAATAGGCGCATTGTTTGGTGCGCTTAATATGATTTGCGGATTTTCATCAACCTCTTTAGCTATTTGTAGCATAGTTGCAATGAATTCGTCAAGTCTTTGTTTAGTTTCTGTTTCAGTTGGCTCAATCATCATTGCTTCGTGAACAATTAGCGGAAAATAAATTGTAGGTGGGTGAACTTCACTGTCCATCATACGTTTTGCCATATTCAATGTTGAAATACCTTTTTCTTTTTGACGTTCACCAGACAGAACAAATTCATGCATACAAGGAACATCATAAGGCAAATCGAATGCGCCTTTTAGGTTTTCTTTTACATAATTTGCATTTAAAACAGCATCTCCGCTTGCTCGTTTTAACTCTTTACCCATCATTAAAATATAAGCATAAGCTCTAACCAAGACGCCAAAGTTACCAAAATAACCCTTTACCGCACCGATAGAGTTTGCTAAATTATAATTTCGATGATACATTTCACCATCAAAAGTAATTACAGGCGTTGGCAAATAATCTTTTAATTTGTCTACAACTGCAATTGGACCTGCTCCTGGACCTCCACCACCATGAGGTGTTGAGAAGGTCTTATGTAAATTTAAATGAACAACATCAAATCCCATTAAAAATGGATTTGTATATCCCATAATTGCATTAAAGTTTGCACCGTCATAATATAATAACGAACCGTTTTCATGCATCATTTTTGAAATTTCTAAAACATGTTCTTCAAAAATACCCAATGTGTTAGGATTTGTCATCATAATTGCAGCAACATCTTCGTTTAGCAATTCTTTTAACGCATCTAAATCCACTTGCCCTTTGTCATTTGATTTAACTTGAACAATATCAAAGCCCGCCATGTGAGCACTTGCAGGGTTTGTACCGTGTGCAGAATCAGGAATAATAACTTTTTTTCTATGTTCACCCTTTACTTCAAAATATTTTTTAATAACCATCATACCTGAAAACTCACCATGAGCACCAGCTGCTGGTTGTAGACTAACGGCTTGCATACCTGTAATTGTTTTTAATGCTTCTTGCAAGTTATACATTAACTTCAAAGCGCCTTGCACATCTTCATCTTTCAAGGCTGGGTGAAGATTTAAGAAACCGTCTAAATTTGCAAGCATTTCGTTAACTTTAGGGTTATATTTCATAGTACAAGAGCCTAAAGGATAGAAACCCTTTTCAATACAGAAGTTTTTATCAGAAAGTTTTTTGTAATGACGCAAAACCTCTAATTCTGAAGTTTGAGGCAAATCTAAATCACCTTTTCTCAAGAATTTTTCATCTATAAAATTAACCTTTTCTTCGCCTTCAAAAAAACTAATTCCATTTATATTATTACTTTTTTCAAAAATAGTTGTCACTATATCATCTCCTGTTTTGCAAGTTCTTTTTTAATTCTATTTAGCCCTGATTGGATAATTCTTGAAACTCTTGATGGGGAAATTTGAAACTCCTCTGACATTTCTCTCAATTTTTTGTCTTTAAAGAATTTCAATTCAATAAACTCTTTTTCTCTTTCTGGTAAAGTATCTAAAAGAGCTTCAATCTTATGTTTCAATTGATAAAACTCTAAAGATTCTTCTGGGTTTTTGTCGTGTGAGCGTATAATTGTAGGGTTTTCAGCTTCAGCCATTTCTTCAACAGACAAAATAGTCTTGTACATAGCTTCTCTAACATCATCGGTACTCATAATTTCACGTTTTTGACGCATTGAATACCATTTGTAACGACGTCGCACTTCATTTCTTATAGCCCATTTTATTGCTGTTGAAAGATATGAATTGTTGTAAGCCTCGGGGCTTTTTTGTTTAAATAAAATATACAAAGTTTGAGTTGCAATATTCATCATCTCCATAAAATCAAGCAAATGCGAAGTAGAAGCCATTTTTTGAGCCTCGACTTTACAAACGGTTTCGATTAGTCCTTGATAATCTTTTAAATTGATTTGCTGATTAGTTGGCATGTACACTCACTTTATACACACTATTCCCCATGTCATTATATCAAATAAAATTCTACATGACTCATATTGTTAATAATAATTACAAGAACAAATAAGAAGGGCGCAAAACGTACGTTTTGCGCCCTTAAAAGATTTCTAAATCTTAAAAACTATTGAGCCATTAATTTGTTAACAGCGATAGTTAATCTAGATTTTTTTCTTGAAGCTGTATTTTTGTGTAAAATACCTTTTGAAACAGCTTTATCACATAATTGGTATGCTTTTGATAAAGCAACTTTCAAATTTTCTTCATCTTTTGCTTTAGCTAATTCTACAACTTTTTTCAAAATTGTTTTGATTGATGTTTTGAAAGCCACGTTTTTAGCGTGATTTCTTTCAGCAACTAAAACTCTTTTTTTAGCAGATTTAATATTAGCCATTTTTGTCCTTCTTTCTTTTTGTGAGATTTAAAAAGGTTAATGACTTCCTTTTTAAGCCTCATTGCTACTCTGAGGATGTGAGCAAAAAAATATTAAAATAAACTTTTACAAATGTCAAGAAATTGTAAAGTTTATACCGTTCGGTATATAGGTCATTTCGGCTATTTTTGTAACATTACGATACAATCTTTAAGAAAAAAAGTATCTTTTTTTTTTGTTTCATGGTATAAAAAAGGTAACAAAGGAGAGAATTGTTCAGACACAATTTACCCTAATATAAACACGAAGAAAAATGGAGGCATTTTATTATGTCAGTAGGACAATTTGTTTTTATGTTACATAGCCATTTGCCATACTACCGCAAAGCTGGTATGTGGCCATTCGGTGAAGAAAATTTATACGAATGTATGGCTGAAACTTACGTTCCACTTCTTGATGCAATCTCAGAATTGTACGAAGAAGATGGCATCAAAGCTAAACTTACAGTTGGCATTACACCAATTTTGGCTGAACAACTTAACGATAAACATTTACAAGAAGGTTTTGTTAAGTACATGGATACTAGAATTAAATCAGCAGCTGAAGATATTGAAAGATATCCAGATCCAAAGGTTGAACACTCTGAACACTTAAGCTACTTAGCTAATTTTTCATTCAACCACTTATCAAAAATTAAAGACCACTTTGTAAACCGTTATAACAAAGATTTAATCGCAGCCTTCAAAAAATACCAAGATTTGGGCTGTATTGAAATTACAACATCAGGTGCAACTCACGGTTTCTCACCACTTCTTGCAACTGACAACAACTTAAATGCTCAATTCAAAGTTGGTTCTGATACAACAAAACGCTTATTTGGTAAAAAAGCTAAAGGTGCTTGGTTACCAGAATGTGCTTACAGACAAGGTTATCAGTACATTGGTAAAGACGGTCAAAAGAAATGGAGACCAGCTATTGAAGTTACTCTTCAAAACAATGATATTCAATACTTCTTTACTGAATCACACGTAATCGAAGGTGGTAATTCAATCGGTAACAGACGTGTAATCGGAATGTATGGTAATATTGAATACATTCCACTTCCAGAACGTGAAGCAACAGGATATGATACATATTCAGCTTATTGGTTACCAGATGCGCAAGTTGCTGTTATGGGTAGAAACGATAGAGCTGGTTACCAAGTTTGGTCAGCTGCAGACGGATACCCTGGAGATGGCGTTTACAGAGAATTCCACAAAAAAGACGACAAATCAGGCATGCACTATTGGAGAATTACTTCTTCAACAACCGATTTAGGCGACAAAATGCTTTACGACCCTGTATTAGCATTCAATAAAATTAACGAAAATTCAGATCACTATACAACAATGCTTTACCACTTGTTAAACGATTACAAAAAATCTCATAATGGTAAAGAAGGCTTAGTAATGGTATCTTTTGATACAGAATTATTCGGCCACTGGTGGTTTGAAGGTGTTGAATTTATTAAACAAGTTGTTAAGAAAATCAACACATACTTAAAAGATGATATCGAAATGATGACAGCAGGTGAATACCTAGAAGCTCACCCACCAAAAGAAGCTATTCAAATTCCAGAAAGCTCTTGGGGTGCTGGCGGACACTTCTACGTATGGATGAATCACTTAACTGAATGGATGTGGCCAATTATCCACTCTTGCGAAAAACGTATTACAGAAATAGCTTCAAGATACGAAGAAAAACCATCTGATAAATTATTGCTAAGAGCTTTGGCTCAATTATCAAGAGAAAACTTGTTACTTCAATCTTCAGATTGGCCTTTCTTAATCACAACATGGCAAGCTAAAGATTACGCAACTGATAGATTTAGAGAACACGTTGACAGATTTGAAACAATCGCTGATATGATTGATTCAGGCAACATCGACGAAGCTAAACTTCACGAAATCGAAGATATCGACAACTGTTTCCCTGATATTGATTACAGAGTATATCTTCCAATCGAAGAAGGCGTAATTCCACAACAAGCAAAAAAACTTGCACCTTTGTACAAGTAATTTGGTAAATATTAAAAATAAAAAATAAGGTTCAGATTTTAAAAATTTGAACCTTATTTTTTTGAAACTTTATAAAATATAGCGAAAATTTATTAAAAATACAAAAGTTCTAAATTTGTCCGTAAAAAAGCGTACGTATTTTTACGTACGCTTCTCACCTACATTTTAAAAAATTCACGTATTAGTTTTTCAATCTTCTCAGATGAATGTCCGTCACCGTAAGGATTTTGAGCTGTCAATCGAGTTTGAGATTTTTCTTTTGATAGGATATTTTCGCTAAGTGACAGTATACGAGCGTAATCTGCGCCGACCAAAGTCGAAACGCCAGCTTCTATGCCTTCTTGGCGCTCTGTCTCATATCTCATTACTAAAGTTGGGCAACCAAAAGTAGGCGCTTCTTCTTGTATACCGCCACTATCAGTCAATATCAACTTTGCATTACGTTGTAAATACACTAGATAAGGGTAATCAAGCGGTGTCAATAGGTGTATGTTGCTTAATTTACCAAGTTTTTCGTGAATTTTATCTTTTACATTTGGATTTGGATGAACAGGTATCACAAACGTATGGTCAGTGTACTTTATAGCCAAATCATATATCGCTTTTATAATCCTATCAAGCCTTTCGCCATGATTTTCTCGTCTATGAGCAGTTATAAGTACCAATTTGTCGTTTATTGTAATGTTCTTATCCTCAAAAAAGCTCTTAGAACGGGCAATTACGTCATCAGATAGGCAGAATAATGCGTCTACAACTGTATTTCCAGTAACTGATATCTTATTTTCATCAATACCTTCACGTAATAGAGCCTGTTTATTTTTTTCGGTTGGAGCAAAATGAAGTTGAGTTACACGTGATGTCATTTGGCGCATAACCTCTTCTGGGAAGGGTTCGTAGATATCATACGAGCGCAAACCTGCTTCAACGTGAAAAACTGGGACTTTGTGATAGAAACTTACAAGCGCACCCGTCAATACAGTCATTGTATCACCTTGAACAATAGTCGCATCAATAGTTTGCTCATTAAATACTTTATCTAAATTCAACAAAATTCTTGATTGAATTTCCGCCAAAGGTTGGTTAGGACGCATACAATCAAGGTTTATATCAGCCTTTAACCCGAAATATTCAAGCGTTTGGTTAGATAATTCCTTTTGTTGCTCGGTATTACATACTATAACATTGTATTCAGAATGTTTTCTAAGCTCAATGATAACAGGAGCAAGCTTTATAACCTCTGGTCTTGTTCCAAATACAACTAAAATGTTTTTCTTTTCGTTCATATTTACTCTCACGTTTATAATTCGCTATATCCATTGTACAACAAATATTTTTATTTTATACTTATTTTATGGAAGTTATAATTATTGGTGCTGGACTTGCAGGCTCTGAAGCCGCATTACAACTAGCAAAGAGAAACATCAAAGTAAAACTATATGAAATGCGTCCCCAAAAAACAACGGGCGCACACGTTACAGATAATTGTGCAGAATTTGTTTGCTCAAATTCGCTAGGTTCGGCTGATATCACGAATGCAAGCGGTCTTTTAAAAGCTGAAATGCAAGAATTAGGCGGAGAATTGATAAAAATCGCCTATGAATGTAGAGTTCCTGCGGGAAACGCTCTAGCAATCGACCGTGTAGGTTTTAGTAAAAAAGTTACAGAATTAATCGAAAATAACGAAAATATTGAATTTATCAGAGAAGAATTAAAAGAAATACCTTCCGATAAACCAGTTATAATTGCTTCTGGGCCATTAACAAGTGACGATTTAGCAAATAAAATTCAAGAGTTCACAAAATCAGAACACTTGCATTTTTTCGACGCAATTGCACCAATCGTTGAAAAAGACAGCATAAACTTTGATATAGCCTTCTGGGCAAGCCGTTACGACAAGGGGGAAGCCTCATACATTAATTGTCCAATGGACAAAGAGCAATACACAAGGTTCTATGAGATACTTACAAATGCTGAGCGTATTGAATTAAAAGAATTTGAGAAGGATGCAAAATTTTTTGAAAGCTGTTTACCAGTTGAAGTTTTAGCCTCAAGAGGGGTTGATACATTGCGTTTTGGACCGATGAAACCTGTTGGCTTAATTGACAAACGTACTGGAGTTGAAAATTGGGCGGTAGTTCAATTAAGGCAAGACAATGCAGCAAAAAGTTTATTCAATTTAGTAGGTTTTCAAACAAACTTAAAATGGGGTGCGCAAAAAGAATTAATTCATTCTATTCCTGGTTTAGAAAACGCTAATATCGTACGTTATGGCGTTATGCACAGAAACACCTTCATAAATAGCCCACGAGTTTTGAATGCAACACTTAACACTCGCAAGCGTGAAAATTTGTTCTTCGCAGGTCAAATTACTGGTGTTGAAGGCTATACCGAATCCATTGCAACAGGCTTACTTGCAGGTTTGAATATAGCAAGACAACTTGAAGGCAAAGAGTTAATAGAGTTACCTCAAGAGACTATGCTAGGCGCACTTTGTAACTATATTTCATCAAGCGAATTAAAACATTTTCAGCCAATGAATTCTAATTGGGCAGTTGTTTCACCAATTGAATTACCTAAAAAGGAAAGAAAAAACAAAAAACTTAAAAACGAATTATTATCAAAGCGTTCAATTGAAGTATTGAGAGGATATTTATGTTCTATCTAGATAAGTTACATGGCAAAACTATAATGAAAACAGACATTTTAGAGGGATTGACTCACTATTTTACAACAAGAGAGTGTCCTATCAAGTCGAAAGAACCTGAAATGCAAAATATTATTGAAGAAAATAGAAAAATGTTTTGCGAAGAATTAGGTATTACACAAGAAAACTTTATCTATCCCGAACAACGCCACACTGACACTGTTGCAGTAGCTGAATTAGGCAAAACATATTATCCAGAAGCAGATGCACTTATTCTAACTAACCATGAACAAGCCGTATTTTTAAATTTTGCAGATTGCACTCCACTAATTGCTTATGATAAAAAGCAAAACATAGGTGCGGTAATCCATGCAGGCTGGAAAGGTACAGTTGGAAGAATTGGTACAAAAACTATTTTGAAAATGATGGACGATTTTAATACTGACATCAGAGATGTACGTGTAGCAATAGGTCCTGCCATTTCAGTATGCTGTTATGAAGTAAAAGAAGATGTATTCAATATGAGTATGGTTTCCGTAAAAAACAACAAGGGGCTTTACGAAATCAGAGATGGAAAAATTTACGTAAATTTAAAAGAAATTAATAAACGACAACTTGAAGAACTAGGCGTTAAATATATTGATGTATGCCCATATTGCACTTCTTGCAACAATGATTTATTCTATTCATATAGAAAAGAAGGCGGAACAACAAACAGACATAGCGCCATTATTAAATTAGAGGACAGATAATTGTCAAAACAGCTTGTAAAATTAAATACTGCAAGAAATTGTTTAAGGTATCTGATTAGAGCTTACAAAATACCTGTAATTCACGTTCCATATTACATTTGCCCGAGCATAAAAAACATTCTAAAAAAAGATTTTTGTAAGGTTGAATACTACCACATAGACGAACATTTCATGCCAGTCTGCAAGTTTAAATTTGACGATTTTATTTTATACCCAAATTATTTTGGAATTTGCAATAAAAATATTAAAATTTTGGCAAAAAAATACACAAATTTAATTATTGATAACGCTCATGCTTTTTTTGCCGAACCTATGGGATTGGCATCATTTTCATCACTTAGAAAGTTCTTTCAACCTCATTATGGAGTTAATGACGGTGCTTACCTTTATACAAAAAAGGTTTTAGATTTTCCGTTTAAAACAGCACCCGATTACGAAGTTGACGAAAATATGGATTACGAAAAAATAGTCAAAAATGAGCTTAGACTTGATGAACAGCCGTTAATGTATATGTCCAAAACAACCGAAAAAATTATGAGTTTAGTAAACTTTGAGCAAGAAAAAGCATGGAGACTAAATAATTTTAACCAATACGCTCAACAATTTGGTGCAAAAAATGAACTTGGCTTCAAATTAGAAGAAGGCGAAATTCCATTTGTATATCCATATTTCACACAAGACGAAAGTGTTGGTTATCAACTTGAAAAACAAGGACTCTTAATTTACCGTTACTGGGAAGGTTTACCTAAAATTTTTGATGAATACCAATTCTACAAATATTTAATACCTGTTCCACTATTCTAGTTGTTATAGATTTTTAATTTAATTCCAATCTGCAAAACCTTGTTTATTAGAGCTTGTGGTAATTTTGAAAAAACAGAAGCTACAAAAGCGTCTTTACCCACTAAATATGAAGTTTTAGGACATTTAGCGCTATCAGCTTTTTTTAATACTTTTATAACCTCTTTCACATTCAAACCATTTTTTCCGTTTGAATGAGCATTATCCTTTAAATAATTATAGGCTTTTTCATATTTGTTATCGTTTAAAAGCGTATCTTGATTACCTTCTACAGATTTGTCCCATAATGGAGTTGCAATTACTCCAGGTTTAACTGAAATAACTTTAATTTTATCGCCATATTCAACTTGCATTATATTAAATAAAATATCTAAAGCTCTTTTTGAGGCACAATAAGGAGCAACATAAGGAAATACCGCAAAACTTGCCATTGAGCTTATGTTGATAATTCGACTATTTTCTAACAAATTAGCTTTCAATAATTGTTGTGTAAATTCAATATGCGAAAAAGTATTAACATTAAACTGCATACGCAATTTGCTTACATCTAAAGTCTCCATTGCACCAGCAACTACGCAACCAGCAATATTAAATAAAGTATCAACATGTTGAGTTTTACTTGCAATAAATTTTCCAGCTTCAATTATTGAATTATCATCATTCATGTCAATAAAAAATGGAACGACATTATTACCCAAACTTGTCAATTTTTCTAACAAATTAGGATTTCGATATCCTGCAAAAACAACATTCTCTACCGAAAATTCTTTTACCGCTTCATAGCCAATTCCAGAAGTTGCCCCTGTAACTACATACGTTTTCTTAGTTTTCATCAGCCACCGGACGCAACAAGATTATAGAGCTTAAGTTTAATTGCAAGAAGCTATGATATTCGGTTCTTCTTTCTGGAATTAATCTATGTTTTATTTCGCAATCTTTAATTGCAACGAAACGTTTAACACCATTTAAGATATCAGAAAGCACTCTGTTTTTCTTACCTGTTTTAGGCATAAAAACATAACCTCTAATTTCATAATCTTGAGTTATGACTAAAACTTTTTCTGACCAAACACCAGAAGTAAAATCTTCAGTCATTGAAACTGCTTTTGATTTATTAATACTAAATTCTTCGCTATCTACCATTTTTTATCCTTTATTTTTATGCTGAGTAAGAACTGAATAGTGGCAAGTATAAAGCTAATGCTAATACAAGTACGATACCACCGATAACAATCAACATTAACGGTTCAATCATTTTTGTTAATGTATCAATAATTGCATCTAATTTTTTATCAATAAATACTGTCGCTTGGAACAACATATCACCCAAACGCCCTGATTGTTCACCTGTTGCAATCATAAACAGAATCATTTTTGGCATTACACCAACTGACCTCAAAGCCAAAGACAAATGTTGACCTTGTTGCACCTTTGTTGTTGCCTCATTAAGTTTTGTTTGCAATGTATAATTTGTTAATGTAATATTTGATAAATACAAACAGTCAATAATCGGAATACCTGCTTCGTACGCTACCTGCATTACCGCTACGAAGTTTGAGAAATTAGAGTACTCAATTAATGCAGAAAGCAAAGGTATTCTCAGTACATATTTATCAATCAATCTCTTTGAAGTTTGCCAAGCAAATGCCGTATAAACTGATGCCGCCAAAGAGACGAAAATTACAGGAATTAAAATCCAATAAGTTCTTAATGTTAAACCAATATTCATCAAGAAAGCCGTAATTGGAGGTAATTCTTTACCTAAGTTATCAAACATATCTTTGAATGCTGGGAATACAAATACCAACATGATTGTTACAATAACAATCGCCAAAACGATTACGAAAGCGGGATACATCAAAGTTCCAATTACTTTACCTTTAATTGCTGCTTCCTTTTTTTGAAGTTCCAACAAACGTTCTAGAGTTTTTTCCAATTCCCCTGAATCTTCACCCGCTCTAACAAGACCGATATAAATTTGTCCAAAAATTTTAGGATATTTAGCAATTGTATCAGCAAATGTAGAACCGGCAATAATTTGTCGTCTTAATTCTTTTGCGATATTTCTTAATTTTGCTTTAGCCGCATCATTTTCCAAAAACATCAAGGCTTCAATTACAGGAATACCAGATTGAACCAATATTTGAAACGTTGATGTAAAATCAATCTTATCTTGCAAAGACATTTTTTGGAGTTTTTTAGCAATAATAGTTCCACTGCTTGCTTTTACGTCCTCAGAAATTTGAGTTGGAAGCAAAGACATCTTACGAATGATTGAACGTGCTTCCCTGTGATTTTCCGCTTCAACCTTACCTCTTACGACATCTTTATTATTTTTTAATGCAACATAATTGTATACTGGCATGACTCAACTCCCTATTCACTTGCAAGACCTAATACACGAACGAATTCGTCAATAGTAGTTTCCCCATTCAAAATGTGACCAAAGCAGGCTTGATTCAATGTTTTCATACCACAAGCCACTGCCGCATCTTCAATTTCAATATCGTGCGCACCTTGTGAAATTAATTTCTTAATTTCTTTTGTAATAGGCAAAATTTCAAATACGCCTAAACGACCTTTATAACCCGTCATATTACATTCTTGGCAACCTGTAGGTTTATAAAGTTTTGTCTTCATTAATTTTTGAATATCATCTTCGTCCATTAAGATTTGAGCAGCCTCATCATGTGTTGGATAGTACTCTTGCTTACATTTACACAACTTTCTTACAAGACGTTGAGCGATTACACCTGTTAAAGTTGAAGATATCAAGTAGTCCTTTGCACCCATTTCAATCAAACGAGTAACCGTTGCTGATGCTGAGTTTGTGTGAACAGTACTTAGTACTAAGTGACCGGTTAAAGCAGCAGAAATCGCTACTTCTAGTGTTTCATAGTCACGAATTTCACCTACAAGAATAATATCAGGGTCTTGTCTTAAGATAGCTCTCATACAAAACGCAAATGTAATACCAGCTTTTGTATTTACTTGAGATTGGTTTACCCCCTCTAACTTAATTTCGACCGGATCTTCAATTGTTGTAATATTAACATCTTCGGTATTTAACACCTTCAACAAAGAGAACAGAGTTGTTGTTTTACCTGAACCTGTTGGACCTGATGTTAAAATAATACCGTTTGGAGATGCAATCATTTTATTGATAATATCTAAGTCTCGTTCAGTAGCACCTTCAATTTCCAAATCTTTTCTTGTTGAATCAAAACTTACTGGAGGCGCAAGTACACGAATTACAATCTTTTCTTTACCACTTACAGGCAAAGAGTTAATACGGAAGTCGAAAGTCTTACCTTTAATCTTAATAGTAAAACTACCATCTTGAGGACGTCTGTGTTCAGCAATATTCATTCTTGCCAAAACTTTAAAACGAGTAATTACAGCCATTTCAACTTTTGCTGGAATTTCAATTACTTCTCTTAAAATACCATCAATACGATATCTTACAACATGGTTTGAAAGTCTTGGTTCAATGTGAATATCTGATGCGTGAGAATCAATTGCGTCAGAAATAATTTTGTTTACCAACTGCGCAACAGAACCAGAAGAATCTTGCAATTCTTTTTCAATTTGATCCCAAATTGAATCTTCCATGTCCATAGCTTGAGCATCTTGCTCAAGTTTTTTCATGATTTTACGAGTTTCTTGTTTTGCAGTTGAGAAGAATTTATTTATTGCATTGTTAAACTCAACATGAGTCATCAAATATGCTTTTGGTGTTTGACCGGTCAAGTAAACGATATCTTTTAAAACGTTTGTGTCACTTGGGTCAACCATACCTACACTAATTGTTTTGCCGTCAGATGAAAGTGGGATAACCTTATTAGCTTTAATAAAATCTTCAGGCAACAAAGTAATATACTTACTTTGACTTCTCATCATTTCTGTCGTAACAACATCATAACCTTGTTGTTTGTGTAACACAGTTTTTAATTGCTCTAATGTGATAAAGCCCAATGAATATAAAGTTGAACCTAATGGCATAGCCATTTTCTTACTTTCAGCCAAGGCTTCAATCAATTGAACATCAGTGATAGCTCCTGATTCAATTAATATTTCACCGATTTTCTTTTTAGGCATTGATGCATTTTGAGGTGATGCCTGTGCGGTTGGAACCATATCTTGAACTAATGCAACTAGAAAATCATTGAATTCATGTTGTGAAACTTGGTAATACTTAGTATTACAATGAAAAGTATCCATTACCAATTTTGATACTTTTTCTTTTATTGAATCAGCACTAATTACAGCAAATAATGTGTTATTTTGAATATCGATAGGTACAAATCTCAAATCTTCTAAAACTTGTAAATCGAACTTCGAAATAACATCATTATTAATGCTTGTCTTTAGTTTTACTAATTGTTCGTTCATATTTTTGTTTTATGTCTATAAATCGTTGTCGTTATTATAGTCAACTCCAACATCTTCCGCATCTTTCAAGATTTTTGGAGTTAACATAATAAGCATTTCTGATTTTTGTTTTTGTGTTGATGTACTTCTAAATACTACACCTATTAAAGGTATATCACCTAAGAATGGTATTTTACCAACGTTCTTAGATTCATTTTCCTTCATCAAACCGCCAATAACTAGAGTTTCACCATCTTTGATTCTAACATTCTTTAAGTTGATTGAACGGTTGTTCAATAATGTTGCAACAAGTTCTTCTGCGGTTACACCATCTTGAACCAATTGAGCTTTTTGTTGATCTTTCAATGTTTTGTAAGATGCATCAATGTTCAACGATACATATCCGTCAGGGCTAATAAATGGCACAATTGTAAATTTCAAGCCCATGTCGTTACCAATATCATACGTTCTTTGTACACCAGAGGCTGAACCACTTGAAGATGTAATAATTTCTGCGGTTACTTTTTCTACATAATCCTCTGTTAAGTCAATTACAGATTGTTGACCACTTGTTAACATAATTTTTGGATTTGCAACTACACGACCTTTTTTATTCAATACTACGTAGTTGATATACCACATAACGTTAATTGAAGGATATGTTGCTTTATAAAGGTTATTTTGTGGACCAAAGACAATCGGGTCAGTGTCAGTAGCACCGTCTGGACCTGAGAAAGATGCTACAAAGTTTGGAGAACCTATAGTCCAACTATTAGAGAATGTTCTTGTTCCGTCTTCTGATAATTCAAGAACTGAAATATCTAAGTATGCTTGAGGAATTTTAACATCTTGTTCTTTTATGAAATCACTAATTAATTTTAATTGCGATTTTGAACCACCTGTTACTTGAATAGTACCTCTTTGTGGGAAATAACTTACAATCATTTTTAAGTCACCAAATGATTTCATTCTAATACTATCACTAGCATTTGTTGAACTAGAATTTTGAGAGCTAGAACTGCTAGAGCCACTAGAACTACTACTGTTACTACTTGATGAATCAGATGAATCTTCAATACCACTTGTTACACCATCTTTATCTACAGAACATGCAACTATATTTGTACCTAAACTTAAAGCAGAGCCACCTGAAGAACTTCCTGAAGAACCTCCTGATGAGCCCCCACTAGATGACCCACCACCTGATGACGCAAAACCTGTTACTACACCACCTTTGCTACGGAATTTATCAAAACTAAATAACTTACGTTGAGAAGGAATATTCGCAGCAAAGCCTGTTGCACCACCTCGTTGAGCTTGTGCTCCTCCTTGACCTTGTTGTCCGCCTTTCTTAGCAGATTCACCCCAAGATTGAGCATCAGATTGAATATCAGTCTCGCCATTAATCATTCTCAACATATTACATACCAAAGTCGCCATTTCTGCAGGAGTTGTATGTTTTAAAGTATATGTTGTATTTATAGGAGGAACGTCAAATTTTGCAACAATTTTCTTAGCCATTGCAACATCGTTTGCAGTACCAAATACCAACAATTCATTTGCAACTGCGTTAGTTACAACAACATCCCAATTTGATAATCCTGGAGTATTTTTAGAGAAAATATTTTGATTTAAAAAGTTTGCAATCATTGCAGCGTCAACGTAGTTAACAGGAATTGTTGTCATTGATTGTTTAGACCAACCTGTTGAACGAGCAAAGTCTGATGATGAAACAACTAATGTTCTGCCGTCTAGATAGTATGTTAAGTTCGTAATTTGTAATACCATTCTAAAAGCATCGTTTAGTGGAACATTAACTAAATCAAGAGTAACATTACCTTTTGCTGATTCGTGGAATACAATGTTTAAACCGGCTTTATCCGCAAACATTCTCAAAACAGGTTGTACATCTGAATTTTTCAAACTCAATGTAATCTTTGCGTTTGATTTTGTAATCCTTGTATCACCATATAAACTCATCTGAGAAGACGCTGTATTATTTCTCAATACAGGTTTCACATTTGATGGATTTACATACGCCAGAAAATCATTCGCTGCAAAAGCAAATGATTTTGTCATTATTGCGATTATTGCTAAAACTATGCATATTCCACAAAGTTTATAGTTAAATTTTATCATTCCTTACTCCCGATTATGTTTTTGTATATTTATTTTCTTCTGTAACTTACGTTTCTAGTTGATGGAGAACCACCAAATTTTTTGTTAATATTAGCGGTTCCGGTTGTATTTGGTTTTATCGTTGCTAATATTATACCAATTTTTGCATCATAAATATTGTTTCCTTTTTTAATAACAACAGATTTTTGATTAATAGCAATAATTTTAAATCCTTGGATTACATCACCTTTTTTAACAAAGTAGTCTGTACCAGAAATCTTAATGATTGCTGAAGGACTATATGAATCATACATAATCCCTGAAACAGATGTGTGTAACAAAGTATTTGCATCTGGTGATGAGTTAAGTGTTGTAGGAGGTAAAATATAATTTGGATTTGGTTTTACCTTCACTACTTTTTTTACTATTGCTTCGTTTGCTGGTAAAAATGGGTTTAATACAACTTTTTCTTCTACATCAACAACAGCTTTTTTTGATGTTAGAGCTTCTTTTCCGGTTGCTTTAGTATCTCCACTTGCAAGTAACATTGTGTTTGGATCAATTCCACCACCATTGTTGAATGCCAAATAATTACCACCTTGAGTAGAACCGGCTGAACCACCGGCAAAACCTGATTTGTTCATCACAGAAATTCCGGCATCATCAGCGCTAATTGCATTCAATTCGTCCATTGCTACTGTATTTTGAGCTTCAATCACTTCTTCATTTGATACAATATTGTTATACATAGAATACAAGCCATAACCTACTGCTAGCGAGCAAATACTCAAGGCTACAGAGATTACAGCAAATAAAATTTTATCATTTTTAAATATGTTATTAAATCTAATCTTAATAACATGCACTGTCGGTTTGCTTATTGAAGGTACGCTTTCTGTCAAAGTTGACGGAAATTGCAAATACCTTGTTCTATAATTAACTCTTTCGTTACTAAATCCGCTAATCATTTTCCCAATTTTCTATGTAATAGTTGTATTTCCCCTCATGCTAAAATATAATTTTTATCTTAGTACAATACTTCAGCATAATCATATATCAATATATTATCACACTTTTTGAAAAAAAAACCATGCCCCATTAATTTTTATAACAAAATATTAAAAAGTTATATAAATATTCCTAAAAAAAATTGTTCATTTTACAAGTTATAATTATTTCTTCGTGCTAATAGAATATTAAAGATATTTTTCAATTAAAGATGTATGGGTAATAACAATTTTTATTTATTGTGCTACAATGAAGAAAAAGAAAGGACTATTCATGAAAAGATTTAATATATTAATTATATCAGCAGTGTTAATGTTATTTATTGGGGGTATTGGTTCAACTCAATTGTTAGCGGCTAATGCACCAGCAAAACAACCAGCGAAAAACAAAACCGTTACACCAGTAACTCCTATCAAAAAAGATGGTACAACAACATCAACAACAAAATCTAGTGTTGTAACTCCAACACAAACTTATACTTATGCACCTGTAAAACCTCTTGACATAGTGGCTCACCCTAACGCATTTGTAAATAAAAGAGTAAAAATCAGAGCAAAATTTGATAAATTTTCTAGCTTAGGTTTAGATTACAAACCCGCAATGAGAAGTTCTCAAAAATATATAACTTTCTTGATTTGCAGAGATAACACAACAAATGTTATTCCTTTATCTGAGTTAAAGAACTTCTTAAAACGTGAAGTTGCAGAAAAAAATATTGACCTAGAAACAGGCGATATTATTGAATATTCAGGATTAGTATTTTCTAACGCTCTAGGTGATGTTTGGTTAGAAGTTGAAGATTTTAAAGTAATTCAATCTAAAGCTAAAGATAAAAAGGCAACTACTACTAAATAGGTTATTTGTAGGAATACGCAAAAATATAGATATGATAAAATTACTCTATAAATATGGAGTAATTTTATTATGAGTAATAAGAATTTTTTAACTATACATGGTCACTTTTATCAACCACCTCGAGAAAATCCGTGGTTAGAAGCAATTGAATTGCAAGATAGTGCAAGTCCTTGCCATGATTGGAACGAAAGGGTTAACAACGAATGTTATAATCCAAATTCTGCTTCAAAAATTGTTGATAACAGAAATAGAATTTTAGATATCGTAAACAACTATGAACGCATGAGTTTTAACTTTGGTCCAACTCTTTTATCATGGATGGAAGAATATGCTCCTTACGCTTACGACAGAATTATCAAAGCAGATATAAAAAGTGTACTTGAACATGATGGTCATGGAAACGCAATAGCACAAGTTTACAACCACATGATTATGCCACTTGCAAATGAACACGATAAAATTACTCAAGTCAAATGGGGTATAAGAGATTTCGTTTACCGTTTTGGCAGACAACCAGAAGGTATGTGGCTTGCTGAAACTGCAGTTGATGATGATACGTTAAGAGTTTTAGTTGAAAATGGTATTAAATTTACCATACTTTCACCATACCAAGCGCAAAGAATTAAACGAATTCCAGATTCTAATTGGCAAGATGTAAGCTGGGGAAACATTGACCCTGCTCGTTCTTACAGATATTACATAAAATCTGCTCCTGGAAAATACATTGATTTATTTTTCTATGACGGCGCAATTTCAAAATCTGTAGCTTTTGATGAATTATTAAAAGACGGAAACAAATTTATTAAACGTCTAAAAGAAGGGATTTCTAGCTCAAGAAACTTTAACCAACTTATAAACATTGCAACTGATGGAGAAAGCTATGGTCATCACACAAAATTTGGAGACATGGCATTAGCTTATGTTCTAAAAATTAGAGCTGAAGACGAAGGCTTTGTTTTAACTAATTACGGTGAATTTTTAGACAATTTCAGAAGCGATTGGGAAGTTGACATCAAGCAAGCCTCATCTTGGAGTTGTTTTCACGGTGTTGGACGTTGGAAAGAAGACTGTGGATGTTCAACTGGTGGTCACCCAGGGTGGAACCAAAAATGGAGAAAACCTTTACGAGAAGCATTAGATTATTTACGTGATGAACTTTCTATCATATTTGAAAAAGAAGGTGAAAAATACTTTAAAGAAGACCCTTGGACAGTTAGAAACAAATACATTGACGTAATTTTAGATAGAACTGAACGTGTCATCAAACATTTTCAAGATGAATATTTCTTACCAGAACTTTCTGATGAAGAAAAAGTTTGCGGTATGGAATTATTGGAAATTCAACGTCAAGCAATGCTTATGTACACAAGTTGCGGTTGGTTCTTCTCTGAAATTTCAGGTATTGAAACAACTCAAATTATGAAGTACGCAGCAAGGGCAATGCAATTAGCTGAAAATTATACAACCAAAGATTTAGAAAGTAAGTTCTTAGATATTTTAAGCAACGCTCAAAGTAACTTTAAGGAATATGGTAACGGCAAAAATATTTACGAAAGATTTGTAAAACCTTCTATTGTTACTTTAAAACAAATTGCATCATTATGGGCGATAAGTTCTTTATACGAGGACTTTGACGACGAACAAGATGTTTACTGCTATAAAATAACAAGAAAATCTTATAAAAAAGTTCAAAAAAGTAACATGAACTTTGTAGTCGGACATATTGAAGTTCTTTCAAAAGTAACATTGAAAAAGTCTGACTTGATGTTTGTATTAATGCAATATCAAGGCGGAGACTTCCACTGTGCAATAAAAGATTTTGACTCAGAAGCTGAATATGTAAATTTACAAAAAGAACTTGTAAGAACATTTATGCTGAACCCACTTACTGAAATTATTAGAGAAATTGACGAATACTTTGGCTCAGAATACTTTACTTTGAAAGACATCTTTATTGAAGAACGCCGTAAAATTTTGGAAATTATGCTGAAAGGTCGAATGGACAAGTTTGCACAAACTTACAACGAATTGTACAACGAAGGTAAAGATTCAATTTATCAAATGCAAAGTTTAGGCTTGAGTATTCCTGATGAATTCAAACTTGCTGCCGGTTATACACTTGCTCAACAATTCAACAAATTAATCAAGGATTCAAAGAATTATCTTGACCCTCAAGTAATTCAACAAGCAGCAGACATTGACCTTGAGGCTAAAAACATTGGCATTGAAATTGACAAAAGACCTTCAAGCGATTTCTTTAGCCGTAAATTGTTGCAAAGTATCAATAGATTAGCAAATAGCATTGAAATTCATCAAGCAGAAGCCACTTTAGAAATTTTTGATTTCATTGAAAAACTTGATTTAAAAGTTGAAATCAAAGAGGCTCAAAACATCTATTTTGCAAAAATATTCCATGAAGTAGGCGAATATATTGATAATATTACCGATATCAAAAATGAAACCGATAGAGAATTTGTTGATATGTTATTGGAAATTGGTAAAAGATTAAATATCAATACTGATTTCTACAAAAACAAAATGGACAAAGCAATGCTTAGTGGAATGTAAACAATCGTAAAAATTCCGAAATAAAATAGCAAAAAAATCCTTCACAAGTGTTACATTATATGTAATTACAAAGGAAGGATTTTTATTATGCTAGGAATTAATCCAGCAACACAACCCGTACAACCCCAACCAGCAATGAAAGCTAGATGTTGCGATGGTGAAAATTGTGCATGTCAAAAACAAAATGTTGAGGAAAAAGTTCAAGATTCATTTACAAGACAAGGTATTATTCCACCTAGAGATTACAAACCTGACAAATTTGCAGGATTAGGTAAACCTGTTGAAATGACTCCTCAAGAAAAATTAAAGAAAAAATGGGAAGACTTCAGACGCCCAATGTATATAGCAGAAGAAGTGCAAACAACAACAGTTCAACCTGTTGGCGAAGATATGCAATCTTATACAGTTAAAACAATTCAAGTTGTAACTCCTAAGATGCAATCAAATTTAGAAAAAACTAACGCTGAAAAACCAACATTTGGACAAAAAGTTAAAAATTTCTTCAAAAAAATGTTTGGAATAAAGTCTACAAAAGATTTAGTTGCTCAAATTCCGGAACAAACAACAACGATTGCAGAAAAGCAAGATACTTTAAATACAGTTAAACAAATTAAGCGTTCTGGTGGTACAAAAGAACAAAAACAATATTGGGGCTTAACTTCACAAATTCTTGATAAAGAAATTCAACGCTCTAAATTAAGCAACGAAATTGAACTTTTAGAACTTCAAAGAGAACAAGTTGCAAGAGAAATGAAATAATAACATTAAAAAAACAGGTGCGGTTCGTTTCACGAACCGCACCTGTTTTTAGTTTTTTAATTTTATTATTTAAGCTACAACTTGCGGATAAACTTGCTCTAAGTTTCTTTCATACCCATTAACATCTCCGCAATAAACCGCAAATTCAGCCTTATTTTTACCAAGTTGTTGTAGAGCTGGAGTTTCTAGTGGTGGACCTGCTGGAGTTGAGCGAGAAGAATTTTTAGGATTTGAGATTACTCCTGTAGCTCTTAAAAGTGGTATTGAAAGCATGTCTTTAAAGACCTCATATTGAGTAATTCCTTTTGTAAAAATTCCCAAATCATTTGCCCAAACAAATCTTTGCATTGGTGCCGTGTTTGATTTTGCCTCGATACCTCGAGTTTTAGGTAAGTTTTGACGAATATCATAATCTGGCTCAAAAGCTCTTTCAATTAATTCGTTAAAATCTTCAGAATACGTTTTTGTAATCTTGTCATTTAAAATAAATTTTGCTTGAACTAAATGGTTAATTTCATCATTATTCCACTCTATGTTGAATTTCAAAAGTTCTGAGTATTTATCTAAAGAGACAATCACATCAAAGAATGAAGTTTCAATTTTTAATGAGGAACGTAAACTTCCGTCCATTTGCTTTTTTGTTGAAATAATATCTGCCGTAATTCCTTCGTCATCAGCAACAGGACCGTCATTGTAGCTATCGCCATTGTCAATGTAATCAACAAATTCTAATTGAATATCATTATTAATCAAAATGTTATTTCCAATTACCTTTAATGAAATTTTTGAATTTGAAATTGAATTGTCTGTAACCTCTAAATCAGTTTCAGCCGTCATTTTTGGAATTGAGACTAGCTCTAAAGGTTTTAAGTTTCTTACTTCAGCTAAATAAGTATAGATATCTCTGTAATCTTCTGTTATAGGTATTTTTTGAGTATCTTGAAGAATGTTGTTGTCAAAACCTTTTCTTGAAGAAATTTTTTGACAGTAATCTAATTCTTTGCAAGATTCAAATTCTAAATAACCTGTAAATGGCTTGTCACCTAAATTTATAGCTTTTAACTCATTCTTAAATCTAAATTCATCAATAATAGTTTGACAAATTTGTAAGATTTTTTTGTATCGCATAATATTTTCAGCATGAACATCATCTAGCGAACAACCACAAATGCCGTCATGCGCTTGATTTTGAAGCAATAACTTGTACGCATAAGCAATCAAATTATCATAACCAAATTTGAATTGTTTTTGTAACTTATCAACTAAAGGTAATTTGTAACAACATTCAGTATTTAAACGCTTTACATCTAATCTTGATGAGTATGAACCCGATAAAATAAATGTTTTTGAGTTATCACGTAATTCGTCATTCCATTCAAATTTGCTAAAATTATCTTTTACAAGTTCAAAATACTCAAAAGGAGAACCTAACTTGATTTCATAGTCATCTAAATATGTATTAACATCTTTAATTTGTTGGACTATATCTTTTTCTACCCCTAAATGATCTGCACCAATAGGTAGTAGCAAAACATCACTCGATTTTTTAGCAATTTTATCTAAATTATCTTTTAAATATTGAGCCTTTTTGTCTATGTCAAATTGAGTCGAGAAAAAGTCCATAAAATAACCACGAATAAGATTTACGGTATCAATACCGCAGAACTTAAATTCAGAAGGTATGTCTCCGCTACAACCACGCCAAACAATACATTTATCTATTCCAAATTCTTTAAATACTTTTGTAACTTGTTTTGAATGACCAAAAGTATCTGCAAGATAGCCAATAAAATCTGTACAACCTAATGAACGAGAGTAATCTAAGCCCATTTTCAAGTTATGTTCAAAAGAATTTTTATCCGTCAAAAATTCATCAACTAATGTAAAAAAAGGTCCGATAAATAAGCGTTTTTCTTGAATTAAATTTTTTACTAAATTGAGTTTTTCTGGACGAATTTCAAGATAATCTTGAAGGGCTGAGGTTTGTCCATCAAAATAAAAACAAGGTATCTGTTGAGCTTCAAGCAAATCCAAAACATTGTCAAAAACTCTCAAAAGTCTAATTCTGAATACTTCGTATTCTCTATACCATTCTCTGTCCCAATGGGTGTGCAAATATGCAATAACTGTCTTTTTCATGCCTTAATTTTATCACATAAAAAAACGATTGACAAAAGTAGATTTTCGTTTAAAAATGAAGGTATGGCTATAGTATATTTAAGTTTAGGTTCAAATAAAGGCGATAGAGTCGGCTACATTCAACAAGCGACATCAATTTTTGACGGACTTGATGACACTAACTTGATTAGAACTTCTGCATTCTATGAATCAGAACCTTGGGGAGTTAATACTGAAAATTGGTTTGTAAATGCCATGATTGAAATTAAAACTTCAAAAACTCCACAAGAATTACTTGAAACTTGTCATAAAATTGAAGCACAACTAGGTCGTAACAGAGAAGTTGAAGGTCATTACGGCGACAGAACTCTTGATATTGATATTATTTTTTATGACGACCAAATCCTAAATGACGAAAATTTAACTATTCCACATAAACTATTTCATCAACGAGCTTTCACAATTGTTCCAATGCTAGAACTAGCTCCAGATTTTGTTCATCCAACATTAAAGAAAACAATTATGCAATTGCATGAAGAATTAGAAAATCCTGAAATGGTTTATTTGTACGGAACTAGAGTATAAAATGGGACAGAAGGTTGCGATAATAGGAAGCGGACCTGCAGGTTGTATGACGGCTTGCAATCTTAGCAGATCTTTTGAAATAACACTTTTTGATAAATCAAAACCTCTTAAAACACTTTTGCCAACAGGTGGAGGGCGTTGTAACCTTGCGCATGCTGAATTTAATTTTAAAGAGTTGGCTAAAAACTACCCTCGTGGCGAAAAGTTTTTATATTCGTTATTTTCACGCTTTGGAACTCAAGAAACACTTGATTTCTTTGAAAAAATAGGCATAAAAACATATACACAAGAAAATGGAAGAATTTTCCCTATTTCGAATAGCGCTCAAGACGTAAGAAACGCAATACTTTCAAAACTTCATCATTGCAAGTTTAAAGAGGAAGAAATTGTTTCCATAAAAAAATTAGAACATGGTTTTGAAGTAAAAAGTACGCAAGCCAGCTACTATTTTGATATTGTAGTTGTCGCAATTGGTGGAAAAAGTAGTTATAAAATGCTTAGTGACTTAGGTCATACAATTATTGAGCCAAAACCATCACTTGTCGGGCTTGTAACAGAACCTCACTATAAAGTTTTGCAAGGAATTAGTTTGCAAAATGTTCTTGTAAAAAGTGGAAAAACTCAAATTGAAGGCGATATTTTATTCACAGATAACGGAATAACAGGACCAGCAATATTTGATTTATCATCAATAAATGCAAGAAAAGATTTACCATACGAAATTACAATTGATTTTTTGAACAAAGATATTGATTGGCAAAACTTATTTGATAAAAATCCGCATAAAGAGCTAAAAAATATAGTTTCTGAATTTTTACCCAAAGCCTTTGTAAATGAAATTTTAAAAAATATAGATTTAACCCAAAAAGGTCATGAGATAAAATCTAATACTAAAGTATTAGTCAATAATACTATACGAAATTTTAAAATTAAGATAATAAACACTCGAAAAAATGGTGAAACTGTAACTGCCGGCGGAGTCTTGCTAAAAGAAATAGACTCAAAAACCCTTCAGTCAAGATTTTCAAATGGTTTGTATATATGCGGAGAAGTTTTAGACATTGATGGTTTTTGTGGTGGATACAACTTACAGAATTGTTGGTCAACTGGTTATATTACAGCAATAGCAATAAATTGCAGACTTTAATTACACCTTGCTTATATAAACTTTTGTAACAATATTCTCAATAATTAATTCTTTTGGGTTAGAAATTATAATTCTGTGGTATTATATTAGTACGCTATCTGAATGATTTTTATAAATTAAGCATTAAAACTTCCCCCAAATGCTTGACTTATGCATATATATCTGATAGGATTGAAACAACAATACAGTAATAAGATAGGACATGAAAACTTAAAGAAAGGCGAATTATGAAAAAACATTTAGGCTTTACTTTAGCAGAAGTTTTAATTACACTAGGTATCATTGGTGTAGTTGCTGCTATGACAATTCCGACTTTAATGTCAAACACAAACTCTTCAGAAATGAAAACAGCATTCAAAAAGGTTTTATCAGCTATGAACCAAGCTGTAACAATGTCAGTTGCATTAAACTATGTAGACTTTGCTGACATCACACAAACAAATACAGCTGATGATTCATTGTATCAAATTTTGAACGACAAAATGCATATCGTAAGATTTTTACCTGGTGGTAACAATAACGATGAAGAAGCAAGAATGATGGGTTTTGCTGATTCTAACTATACATTGTTCTTTGCTGATGGTATGACATTGTCTTACAATCCAACAAATATGCACCACTGTACAAACTACAACGTTGCAGCTAGATCTGGTCGTTGTACAGCTATCGTTGACGTAAACGGTAAAAGAAAACCAAACAAATTATCAAACTGTCAAGCTAGTATGAACCAAGGTTCAAACAACGGTTATGTATCAGCTGATAACGTAGCTTCAGGTGCTACAGTTGATAATAAAGGGGTTTCTCACGATCCAGGTGTTTGCCACGATGGTAACGCACAAATCATTGACCAATTCTCAGTATTATTTAAAGGTCAACAAGTATTACCAAATGGTTACGCTGCAAGATACGTATTATACAATAACTAATAATTCGCTTAGTTAAATAAAAAAAATACCCGAGGTTTTCAACCTCGGGTATTTTTTTTATTTGTTTTTTAGAATTATTTAGAAGCGTTTTGTATTTCTTCAAAGTTTTTGTATTTTTTAGTACCGTCTTCAGATACCCATTCGCCATCTTTGAAAGTAAACTTTTCATTATTGGTAGTATAAATATCACCATTTCTATACATTCCTGATTCGGCACTACCATGCTTTATTTCTTGTGGTGCATCAGTTTTTGCACCTTTTTGTGTAGATGGTGGATTATTATCTTTTTTTTCTGGTATCAAGTTGCCGTCTTTGTCATAAACTTTACCGTCTGATGAACCTATAATTTTATATTTACCTTTTGCAACTTCTTCACAATGTTCTGTTTTACCATTTATTTTAATATCAGTTGTTTTTGGTGTAGCTTGGTCTAATTCTGACATTGACATAACTGGATTCAAAACATCAATGTTTAATGCACTGTTACCTCTTTTTATTGCAGCTTGAAGATTTCCAATTTCAGTTTTATTATCATCAATCTTCTTTTGTAAAGCTGTTTTAGCCTCTTGAGTCTTTGCCTTTGCTTTTGCAAAACCTTGCTCTAATTCAACAGATTTAGCTTCTGCATTATCTTGTTCTGTAGCCCAAGCAATAACTTGTTGATTTGTTAGTTCCTTTTTATCTTTAACTTCTTGAGTTTGTTCCTTGTTATCAGTAACGGCTTGTGCTGTTTCTTCTTTAGCTACTAAGTATGTTTTTAATTCAGTTGCTGCTGTTTCTACTTCTGCTTCCGCATCAACTTTTGCAAGTTGAGCAGCTTCTGCTCTTGATTTTAATTTTGCTAAAGTTTGTCCATTACAAGTAATTGTTTGCTCTAACTTTGAAATTTGTTTATTATTATCTTCTTCATCTTTTTTAGCTTTTGATAATTTATCTTTTAAATCAGAAGTTTTGGCTTTTTCTTCTTTCATTTTTGCTTCAACTTTTGCTTTTTCACTTTTAGCATTTGACAAAATTGAAGCATTAGGCGCTGCAGTACCATTCTTTTTAGCAGCTTTTGTAGCATTTTCATGAGATTTGATTGTACTTTCAAATCCTGCAATTTGAGTTTCATAACCTTTTATTGTATTAGTATTTGTATCTAATGCTTTTTGAGCACTATCTGTAGCTTGTTTTAATGAATCTTGTTTTCCAAGACATTCATTGTAAGTTTTTACATCACCTGCATTTTTTTCTTCAAACTGTAAAACTCCACTCGCTGCATCTTCTTGAGCTTTTTTTGCATCTGTAGCTGCCTTATCTGATGCATCTTTAGCCTCTTGACCTTTTGTTATATTTTCAGATACAGTTTGTTGTTTTACATTTAATGCATCATAGTTACCTTTCAATGCATCTTCAACATTTGAGTATGCCTTAATAGCTTCTTCGCTATCTTTAATTTTTACAGTATTGTCTTTAATTATTTGTTTTTGTTTATTAGCTTCTGCTTCATAAGATGCGTCATTTTGATTATTTAATTTGTCAATTAAGCTATTGTATGTAGCTTGTTCTTGTGTTAATGAAGTAATTTTTGTGTTAGCTGATGCAATAGCAGCTGTTAAATTTGACATTGTTGTCTTAGTTGGCGCTTGTTTATGTGCTGCAATTGCACTATCTATGTCTTTTACTGGATCACCTGAGCTTGCTGTCCCAGCAGCAGCTTTTGATGAACTAGAAGACTTTATCATAGCAAAAACTGTTGTTGCTAAAGGCAACGCAGCTGCAGCAATAGACAAAGCCATTGCTAATTTTGAACCTTTAGTTGAGGTACTGCTATCACCAGCAAGTCTGTCAACACTATCTGTAGTCGCTTGAACTTGAGCTTGTGCTGATTCATACAATCCATTTATTGATGAATTTTTATAAGACATACCTGTACTTGTTTTTAAATTATTATACGATGTTGTAGCTTCGTTTAGCTTATTATTTAATCTAGCTTCCATTCCTGAACCCATAAGCGTATTCTCCTTTTTTTAATTATACACATAATACCATACATCATGCATGTCGGAACATCATGGACTAAACTTTAATAAAAAAGGGCAAATGTTAACGTTTGTTAACATTTGCCCTTTAATTGTTATCTCTTTACGATTGTTTCTTTTTAGTTGGATCTTCTGCTTGAGCAGTTTGCTGTCTTTGTTGAGTTACTTGTGCTGTTTGAGTTTGTGTTGTGGAAGTTTGAGTAGTTCCTGCTGACTTCTTCAATTCTTCTAAAGCTGTTTTTAATTGTGTAACTTCATTTTCTAGTTTAGTCTTTGCTGCAATCTTATCTTTCATCTCTTTATCTTTATCTGCAATATCTTTGTCGGCTTGAGCGACAGCCTCATCAGCTTTTCGTTTTGCATCTACAGCAGCTTTTCTTTCAGTTTCTTTAGCATCAATATCTTTTTGAATTTCAGCTTTTCTATCTGATTTTTGTTCTTCTAGTCGTTTTATTGCTTTTTCTGCATCACTAATCTTTTTCTTTGCAGCTTCTACAGCTTTTTCTTTTGCTGTATTTTTAACTTGGACAATTTGAACTTGACCGTTTACAACCTTCTTTTGTTGAACCTTGTCTGGCATCGCTTGAGCTTTTGATAAATCTGCTTGTCCTTGAGTTTTATTTGTATTTTGAGTTTTAATATCATTGTTTAATGATGCTAAAGTTTCATCTGTTTCGTTATTCATAGATTCAGTTAATTTATCTTTTGCCTCTTTTGCATCATCAATTTCTTTTTGTTTTGCAATTGAAACTTTGCCTTGTTCTTCTTTTGTTGTTCTTGCTGTTGTTATTTCTCCTTCTAATTTAGAAATATCTGTAGTATAAGTACTAACTTGTTTTTCTGCATCTGTAATTTTTTGAGTATATTCCTGTATTTGAGTTTGCTTTTGTTGTGGAGTTAGTTTTGTATCAGAAGTTGCAGATTTACATGCTTTAATTGAAGAAATCAAGCTCAAGGCTTTAGGTGCAAAAGTAGCAGCAGCTGAAATTGCACCAATAATAGCTTGTGTACGTTGTTGCTTTTTCAATCTATCATTTACTGCTTTAACTTCTGCCTCTGCACTAGCTTTTACATCACCATAAACAGATGTAAAAATTGAGGTTTGCTCATTATATTGCTGAGTAACCTTTGATAGTCTTGCGTTAAATCCAGAGTTAGAACCTACACCAGAGGTCGAACCTGTTGATGTATTCTTATCTAATCTTGCTTTAATATTATCAAATGGATTTGACATAACACACGTCCTTTTTCTATACACGATACCTACAATTATCATGTCGGCACGTCAAGACATGAACTTTAGGGAATTTAAGATATCTGTTAACATTTCGTTACAAATGATTTAGCAAATAAAAAGGGACATCTAATGTCCCTAGTGTTAATGTTGTCATGTGTTTATTAAAAAGTTTTTATAAATTATGAGTTTGCTTTTGCCTTTAGCATACCTGCTTTTAAACCTTGAGCTAAATCTGAACGTCCATTCTTTTCATAAATTTGTGTCATTGATTCTAAGAATTTCATACTGTCAATATTTGAGGCTTTAGCTACTGGTGTTGAAACATTTTGAACGGGTCTGTTTATACCTAAATTCATTTTGTTTTGGTTAATTCTTGAACCAACTGTTGACATAATTCTTGGTTGTAATTCTTGAGGTTGTTGAGCACCTGCAATTTGAGCTGAAGATACAGGTCTTTGCATCATAATATCAGACGACATGTATGGGCTTTTTGTACTTGCTTGGTATGCACGCATTCCGTAACCAGCATTTGAACTTACTGACGGTTTTGCAACCTGAGGTGCAATTGGTTGTTTTTGAAGTTGCGGTCTTTGAATGTTCATTGCTTCTTGTGGTCTTTCTAAAGACATAGGTCCTACAACACCACCACGCATTGACATATCTTTGTACAAGCTCAATTCTCTATCTTTTAAGCTTTGTGCTAAACCAATTGCAGTTTCAGGTTCTTCTTTCTTAAATAATTTAATACCGCAAAATAAAATTATACCTATTAAACCTGTTGATACGATATTTGAAATATTACCTTGACCTAAAAAGTTTTTAATCATTGCGATTAAACCTGCCATTGGACCTTCAGAATCCATATCTTCTTCATCAAATTCTTCCTCATAAACAGGTGCATAAGCATCTACAGGTGCTGATAAAACAATTTTATCTTTATTTGAATTTTTTTTGTTTGACTTCTTGGTTGTTCCGCCTAAGACAGCTTTATTATTTGAAGCCTCTAGAGTTGATTCTTCTGTATTAAAAGTAATTGCTGAATTTGCAATATTGTTAGCTTGAATAATAATATTTAAAGCATTATCCCCAACAGGTTCAACCATTACACTATCAACTTCTGCTGCATTTTTATAAATTGTATTTAAAGATTTTGAAGGTTTTATATTCTTCAATGTTAAAATCATATTGTTTGAAGATTGAATTGTACGCTTCATATTTGCTTCAGATTTTGTATCTAAAGTAATATTATATGTATCTTTCAATGAATCTATTTCAATTGAATTTAATACATTCATTTTTGCTTCATTGGCTGCATTTGCACTCATTGCTGTTGCAACTAATATCATTAATGTAGTGATTAAACGTTTCACAATTCCACCCCTTGTTATTCATTAACACTCTGATGTCTTTCTTCTGACATTATTAGTTTATATGTTTTTGCATGTTGTGACATCAATCAATGGATTTAACTTAGAGTAGACCAAAAGATCAATAAAACTTTTAAAAACTTTTGAACAAACTTGATTTTTTTAAATTTTTATATTAAAATTCAAGTATACTCTTGCGGAAGTAACTCAATGGCTAGAGTCCCTGCCTTCCAAGCAGGTTGTTGCGAGTTCGAGTCTCGTCTTCCGCTCCATAAAATAAGACCTTTAAGCAGGTCTTATTTTTTTATTGTTATTTTATGATAAAATATATTCAAAGGAATATTTCATGGAATTTTTAAAATCTAACATAGACACTTGCATAGAAGTCATAATTATAATTTTTGTAATCATTGCAGCTATAAAAATTATTGACTTTTTTGATAAAAAAATACGTGAAAATATCAGAAAACGACACGAAAATAGTGCTAGATTATTAAGTTTTTGTCCAATTTTAAGCAAAATTGCAAAAACAATTGTAATGCTAATTATTGCGGCATCAGTCATGCAAGCACACGGATATTCAATGACCTCTCTTGTTGCAGGCTTTGGTATTATAGGTATGGCTGTCAGCTTTGCCGCAAAAGAATCTATCGCTAACATTTTTGGCTCTTTGGCTATCCTTTACGATAAAATTTTCGATTTAGGTGATTATATTGTTATCGACAACATTGAAGGCACAGTGGTAGATATAACTTTACGTTCTACAAAAATAAAAACCATTGATAACACTTTAATTACACTCCCAAACAACGTAGTTGCTAATGCTATTGTAACAAACATTTCAGCAATTAATGAACGTCGATTGGGTGCAACAATTGGAGTAACTTATGATACAAGTAACGAAAAACTTCAAAGAGCTATTCAAATTTTAAAAGATATTTTAACTTCTAACGAAGATATTACAGAAAACTACAGGGTATTTTTAAAAGAATTAAACGCAAGCTCAATAGACATTGAGTTTACAGCATACATAAAGTACGGTGACAAAGACAACTTCTGCAGAGTCAGAGAAAACGTACTTACAGAAATTATTACACAATACAGAAAAGAAGGAATAGACTTTGCGTTCCCATCGCAATCTATATATTTAACAAATGAAAATTAAAATTATTGCATTAGGTAAAGTAAACGAACCATATTTAAAAGCAGGAGTTGACGAATTTTTAAAAAGAATTGCGCCATATTGCACAATTGAAGTTGTTGAAATTAAACCAGTAGAGATAAAAGATGAAAATCTAGTAAAACGCTGTTTAGATTTTGAAGGCGAGAAAATTTTGGCTCATATAAAACCATCTTCATTTGTAATAACAATGGAAATTAGCGGTAAAACGTTATCTTCAGAAGATTTTGCAGAACAAATTAACGCAATTGCAAACTCAGGAACTAATGAACTTGTTTTCGTAATTGGTTCTTCTAACGGGATTTCAGAAAAAGTTTCAGCACGTGCAGATTACAAATTAAGCCTATCTAAAATGACGTTTTTACATAATTTTGCAAGATTAATTTTAGTTGAACAAATTTATAGAGCTTTTAAAATTATCAAAGGTGAAACATATCACAAGTAAACCATTTTTATGATAGAATTTAAGAACAGAGTAATCGGATAATTGCGCAGAAATGTGAGGAAAGTCCGTGCATTCAAGGACAGACTGCCAGAGAAACTCTGGACGGCGTGAGTCGGTGGAAAGTGCCACAGAAATTATACTGCCAATGGATTTTATATCACAGGCGATGGTGCAACGGTGAGTTAAGAGCTTCACCAGCAATAACGGGAGTTATTGGCTAGGTAAACCCCAGTCGAATGCAAGATTAACTTGAAGGTTATAAAGGCTGTCCGCCAACTTCAGACAAATCGCTAGAGTTTGTGAGCAATCACATTCCCAGACAGATGATTATCTAAAACAGAACACGGCTTATGGGTTACTCTGTATTTTATAAGGATTTATAATGAAAGCGACAATTGTTTTACCTACTTATAACGAAGCTGAGAATATTGAAGATTTCTTGAATGAGATCTATAAGGTTATTCCACAAATTGGTGGGTTTGAAATAAATACACTTATTGTTGATGACAATTCCCCTGACGGAACTGCAAATATTGTAAAAAGATTGCAAGAAACTAATTCTAATATTCACTTATTAGAAAATAACACTCGAGGACTTGGCAGAGCATACAGAGCTGGCTTTAAATACGCAATTGAAAACTTAAACGCAGAAGTTTTAATTGAAATGGATTCTGATTTTTCACATAATCCCGACAAACTAAAAGAAATTTTACCACCAATCAATAATGGATACGATTTTATTATCGGTTCAAGGTACATAAAAGGAGGTTCTATTCCAGAAGATTGGGCGCTTATTAGAAAAATGAACAGTAAATATGGAAATGTATTTGCTCGTTTTATCGCAGGTTTAATGCAAGTCAAAGATTGCACTTCTGGTTTTAGAGCAATTAGAGCAGATTTTATAAAACAAATTGATCTTGAACATTTAAATGTTAACGGATATGCGTTTCAGATGAACATTCTATTTGAGTGTGTAAAATTAGGCGCAAAAACTTACGAAATACCCATTAATTTCATCGACAGAATTAAAGGGCAATCAAAACTTAGTATAAAAGATGTTATTGAATTTATGCTTAATTCCTTTGATTTGTTTATCAGAAGGTTTAAATAGTTTTAAGGTGTCTACTGAATGTTTACACAGTACTATTATTCTTTTTCAAAAACATAAATATCAAACATTTCACTAGGTTGAAGATGTTGCTTATATTTTAAGTCTTGTTTTGAAAATTCTATTATATCATTTAAAATCTTAGCTGAAAGTGTGTAATAAATAGCACTCCTTGCGTAAACATTTATATCTTTTTTGAACCATTCTTGGTTCGTTTTTAGAGTATCTAGAGCTTCATCAGTAACAATTATAAACCTTTGACCTTTATGCATTTTTGAAAAATATTTTTCCTTCAAATTTTTATGCAAATAGATTAAAGATTCGTCGTTAACTAAATAGTCATAAAGATATGTTTTTGCCATTTTACGGTCTAACTTAGCACTTAACTCTCTTCCAAATATAAATTCTATATCCTGAGGGCGATTGCCTAAAAATAATGAGTCATAGGTGTCTATATCAATATGATTGCCTTGTGGAATATAAAAACGTATTAATTTATCAAAACGAGGTATAAAAACATAATCATCGTGTTTAATATTCAAAATTTCAACAACTTGCGTCAAATTTTGAGAATAAACAATGTTTCTATTCATAACCGAATATTTACCTGCATGAAATAAAAAAATTAAATTCAAAATAAGCCATAAAGAACAAATAGCAATAACAAATTCATTTTTTTTATTTTGAGGTTTTATTTGCAAGGTTAAACCAATAATAGAAGTAATCAATATTAAAGTGGTTGAAATTATTGTATATCGCAAGACAAATGCTAGAGTATGACAAAAAACTAAAAGAATTTGAATTATTAATAACAAAATAGCTGGATATATAAAAATTTTGATATTGTTATTTTTAGATTTTAAAGCTGAAATAAAACCATAAATACCAATACTTATCGGTATAACAACATACAGGATACCTTCAGAACTAAATAAATACTTGAAATAGTAATAATTTCGCATAATATCATTTGTAGTAAATTGTTCAAAACAATTTGTATAAATTGTCATTAAAAGAGTAAACAAACAAGATAAATCAAAAGCAAAAATATCACGTACAAATTGCAAAATTGAAGTTTGATAAGTCAAAATATTATGCAAAATCATTACAATTACAGGTAAGTACAAAACTCCTATTAGAGAATACATTCCAATATATTTTGAACAGTTTTTCTTTGTTTTTATAAAATAGATTAAGCCAACAATAAATTGGCAAAATACATACATAAATGAGAAATTATATGTATATAGAAGTAATAGTGTAAAAATTGAATAGCAAATTACCCATTTTTTATTAAAATTTTGAGATAATTTTACGAAAAAATAAGTTGATAAAAGAGCAAATAAAATTGCAATGCCATAAAATCTTAATTCAACTGAATAGTGAATATTAAACGCATTAATAGCTAACAATACAGCCGAGAAAGCTCCCGCAAAATCATTAAATAAATCTTTTACAACATAATAACTTACAGGAATTGTTAAAGTTGTAATTAAAAGTCCCATTAATCGAAGAACATTATCAGCCGAACCAAAAAGTTTTGTCCAATAATGAAGTAAAACAAAATAAAAAGGTACATGAAAATCTTCTTTAAAAAGAGCTTTTGTAATATCTATTGCACTATTTTTACTTGCAAAATATTTGCTATAAAGTTCATCTACCCATAAATCACCAAAATTTTGTAAGGCTATAATTCGCAATATTAGTGCAAAAATAGTTATTGCAAAAACTAATATTGTCTCTGTTTTATGTTCTTTCAAGTATTTAATCATAAAAAAATTATACAATATTAAATATTGCATTACAATTAATATTGAAAATACTTGTCAAAATCGACATCGTCAAAGTTGCAAAGCATTTTATAAACTTCGTCTTCTTCATCCATTCTTTGAAATTTGTAATCATCAAACTTCCAATATTTGGGATTAATTCCCTTTACTTGAACAATCTCTTTGTCCTTTAATATAACCAACTTTTTCTTAACAACATCAACTGGTAATCCAACCATTTTTGCTAACTCAACAGCAGTCACACCGTCTTCGTGTGAGCATTTTTCTGGAGTTAAGAACATCAATTCTAATCCCACTGCTTTTAAATCTTTATCCACAGTTTCGCATGTTAACATATCATAATATTAACACTTTTTTTAATAATTTTATCGTATTAATAGTGGAATTATGACTTGCCCATCCATTTTTTCAACAATGGAATCAATAATGCTAAAATAAGACATACAATTGCAGAATTAAAGGCAAGAATTGCAAAAAATACCGAATGTGACATTTTTTCGTAAAAACCTGCAAATACTCCAGCGCCTAAATTACCAATAAAACTAGATAAAAACCAACACCCCATAATTAATGAGGCAAATTTTACAGGAGCTAATTTTGTTACCAAAGACAACCCAATTGGAGAAATACAAAGTTCAGCAATAGTTGCAACCCAAAATGCGGCAATCAACCATAATGGAGAAACTAATGAACTTACTGAATAATGAGCTGCCACTGCCATAACTAAATAGGCTATAGATATTAAACCTAAACCAATCGTAAATTTTTGTACTGAAGTTGGTTCTTTTTTATGAAAATGTAAAAATTCCCATAAAATTGACATTATTGGTGCAAAAGTCACAATAAACAACGGATTTAAAGATTGAAAATATTGCGATGGCATAACTAAATGATTACCAAAGATTGTAATTGCCCTATTTGTTTCATTTTCAGCAAACAATGCCATTGAACAGCCCGCTTGTTCATAACTTAACCAAAAAACAACTGAAAAAGCCATCAAAATATATAAAGCCCAAAGTTTTCTTTTTTCTCTAAGTCGCAAATCTCTATCTTCATATTGACTATTTTTTGAAACTTGAGTATAAGGATTTAATCCACAGTCCTGTAACAGAGGTTTTTCACCTAGTTTATAAATCAAAAATCCGATTAAAACACCTATACCAGCAGACATAAAACCATATTGAAAACCGTACATTGTAGCAAGAGTCCCACAAATTAAAGGTGAGAAAAAAGCACCCAGATTTATGCCCATATAAAATATAGTAAACCCTGCATCACGCTTTTGCTTATCTTCACCATACAACATACCGACTATCGTACTAATATTAGATTTTACAAACCCATTAGCCAAAATCATTAAAATTAAGCCCAGTACAAAAAAGATGTTTTTATATAAGACATCTTGAGTAATAACGCTAAAAGCTAGAACAAACAAGCCAACAGACATCATCGCAGTACCTGTTGCTATACATTTTCTTTGTCCGAAATATCTATCTGCTAAATATCCGCCAACTAAGGGGGTCAAATAAACCAAACCCGTATACCAGCCATATATATTACCTGCATATTGAGTTGCAACATCTTTATTCATACCCGCAAACAAGTACTGAACCATGTACAAAACTAACAAGGCTCGCATTCCATAATAAGAAAAGCGTTCCCACATTTCTACGCAAAATAATAGATATAATCCCTTTGGGTGTCCCTTTAAAATATCTAGCTTCATAACATTTCTATTATAGCAACAAAAAAGACGATTGCTCGTCTTTTTTATTATTTTTATACTTTCTGCTCTTTATTATATATATCTTTTATTAAGCTACTTTTGAACCTTCAATTTCATTGATTAGGTAATCAGCTACCCAAGTAAAATCGTGGTTTTTATTTGCAGCTTCTTTTAACAAGCTAACTGAATCTTCACCAATTCTAATTAAAGACATTGCAACAACACCTCTAACTAATCCTTTAGAAGTTTGTAATTTTTCAACTAAAACAGGTACTGCACTTGAACCCATGTTTACAATTTCATTTTCTAATTGATTTTTGTTATTGTTGTCTAATTTTTCTAAAAGTTCGCTAACTTGCATTTATTCCTCCAATACATTTTTCTATATTACTATTATAGGCTGATTTTTTTAAAATTAAGAAATCCTTACATAATCTTTATATCTATATAAAGATTAAAGTAAAAAAAATAAAAGAATTACCCGAATTACTCAAAAACACTAGACAAAATGGGGATTTTTAAAATTGCTTTAAGATATAAAATTTTAATACAGGGTAGGTGTAATATGGATAATTCTCGTTATCAAAACTGTCATATAGAAATGAAAAACGTAAACAAAGACATTGTGGCATGGCTTGAAACAGTTATTGACGAAAATAATAGTAAAATAGATAAAAAAGAATGGAAAAGCCGATACAATAGTTATGTTGTTTATGATTACGAACCGTTTTGTTCCGAAGGTTTTGAAATTAATTTAAAAATAAGTTCTCATAATTCTGCATACTTAGATTTTATAAAATATCTCTATGATGAAAAACTCCACACTCTTGAATATTTGAAAAACTGCATGGACTCACCATCTTACGCAAAAAAAGATTAAAAAACATTTAATTAGCATATTTATAAAAAGGCGACGATAATAAAATTATCGTCGCCTTCTAAGCTATATTGGTTTATTAGCTATGCCTATGCATTTACTAATGAACCTTGTTCAATAACTGCTTGTGCTGCAGCCAATCTTGCTTGAGGTACACGATATGGTGAGCAAGATACATAGTTTAATCCGATTTTGTGTGCGAATTTAACTGAATCAGGGTCGCCACCGTGTTCACCACAGATACCACCAATTAATGATGGGTTAACTGCTTTACCTTCTTTAATAGACATTTCAATTAATCTACCAACACCTTTTTGGTCTAAAGTGATGAATGGGTTAGCAGGTAAGATTTTTTGTTCAACATAGTTTTTCAAGAATTTACCTTCAGCATCATCACGAGAGTAACCAAATGTCATTTGAGTTAAGTCGTTTGTACCATAAGAGAAGAATTCTGCATATTCTGCAACTTCGCCAGCTGTTAATGCTGCACGAGGAATTTCAATCATAGTACCGAATTTGTAATCAACTGTGATACCTTTTTCAGTCATAACTTCGTTAGCTACACGAACTAAGATATCTTTAGCTGTTTTCAATTCGTTAACGTGACCAATTAATGGAATCATAACGTAAGGTTTAACATTTACACCTTCTTTTTTCAAATCACAAGCTGCTGAGAAGATTGCTCTTACTTGCATTTCGTTAATTTCTGGGAAAGTTAAGCCTAAACGGCAACCACGTAAGCCCATCATTGGGTTAGATTCTGATAAGTTTTCAACAGTTTCTAACAATTTTTGATCTTCTGAGTAATCTTGACCTAATGCTTTTTTAGTTGCAACTTTTTCAACTAATTCAATCTTAGAAGGTAAGAATTCATGAAGAGGTGGGTCTAATAGACGGATTGTTAATGGTAATTCGCCCATACCCTTGAACATTGCGTAGAAATCGTTGTATTGCATTGGTAATAAGTGATCTAGAGCTTCTTTTCTAGCTTCTGGAGTACCAGCAATAATCATTTTTTGTACCCAAGGTAATCTGTCTGGATCCATGAACATGTGTTCTGTTCTGCAAAGACCAACACCTTCAGCACCAAATTTTAATGCGTTTTCAACGTCTTTTGGAGTATCAGCATTAGCTTCTACTGTCATAGTTTTGATTTCGTTAACCCAACCGAAGAATGTTTCAAAGTCTTGGTCAATACCAGCTTCAACTAATTCGATTGCGCCTTCCATAACTTCACCTGTACCACCATCTAATGAGATTACATCGTCTTTATGGAATACTGTGCCATCTGCACAAGTAATTGTTTCTTTTTCAAGGTTGATTGTTAAATCTTCACAACCTGAAACGCATGGTTTACCCATACCTTTTGCAACTACTGCTGCGTGTGATGTAGCACCACCTCTTAATGTTAATACACCTTGAGATACAGCCATACCGTGAATATCATCTGGACAAGTTTCAATTCTTACTAAGATAACTTTTTCACCAGCTTCACCACGTTGAGCTGCTTCTTCTGTATCAAATACGATTTTACCTACAGCAGCACCTGGAGATGCGTTAACACCTTTAGATACTTTGTGAGCGTGTTTTACAGCTACTGGGTTAAAGCAAGGTAACAATACTTGGTAAATTGCATAAGGGTCAACTTGTTGAATAGCTTGTTCTTTTGTAATAATACCTTCGTTGTACAAATCTACTGCGATTTTGATAGCAGCTTTAGCTGTTCTTTTACCATTACGAGTTTGTAAAATCCACAATTTACCACGTTCAATTGTAAATTCCATATCTTGAACATCATGGTAACCTTTTTCTAATTGTTTAGCGATGTTTACGTATTGTTGGTAAATTTCTGGCATATCAGTTTCCAATTCAGCAATTTGTTTTGGAGTTCTGATACCAGCAACTACGTCTTCACCTTGTGCATTAACTAGGTATTCACCATAGAATTTATTTTCACCTGTTGCTGGGTTTCTAGTAAATGATACACCTGTTGCACAATCGTTACCCATGTTACCGAATACCATTGTTTGAACATTTACTGCTGTACCGAAGTTGTGATCAATTTTGTTCATATTTCTGTATGCAACTGCACGAGGAATATTCCAAGATCTAAATACAGCTTCAATAGCTTCTTGTAATTGTACATATGGATCTTGAGGGAATTCTTTACCTGTTACTTCTTTAATTGTGTTTTTGTAGATAGGAATTAAAGATTTCCAGCCTTCTGCTGAAATTTCAGTATCAGATTTAACACCTTCTTTAGCTTTTAATTTTTCAACTTCTGATTCAAAGTATTTTTGTCTATCCATTTCCCAAGCTACTGAACCAAACATAGTTAAGAAACGGCGGTATGAATCGTAGCAGAAACGAGGGTTGTTAGTTAATTTAACCATTGCTTCAACTGTTTCATCGTTTAAACCTAAGTTTAAGATTGTTTCCATCATACCTGGCATTGAAACTCTTGCACCTGAACGAACAGATACTAATAATGGGTTTGAAGAATCGCCGAATTTTTTACCAGCTTGTTCTTCTACATCTTTCAATGCATATTTAACTTCTGCCATTAAGTTTTCTGGCATTTTGTTACCATGATTAATGTAGTCCATACATGTTGCTGTTGTAATTGTAAGTCCTGGAGGTACTGGCAAACCTAAGTTTGTCATTTCTGCTAAGTTAGCACCTTTACCACCAAGTTCATTACGCATGTTTGCATTGCCTTCTCTGAAAAGGTATACACGTTTTTCTGACATTTTTTTCTCCTTTTGTAATAATGTGTATAAACTTATATGTCTTTCTAGTTTGACTATATCACAAACAGACTGAATTACAAGCCGTTTTATAGATTTTATGTTGAAAACTTAATAATTTTGTGTTTACATAAAATTACTATGAAAAACTTTGAATTAAAAAATAAAATTAATGTCGCTTACAGACAAAACAAAAACACACCTAGAGTAGCAATGTCGCTTAATATAGCTATTAACAAACCCGAAAAAATAGCTGGCATTTATTCAATTATGAACAGACTACTTCTACAAGGGACAAAAACTCGTTCAGCTGAACAACTTGCAAACGAATTAGACGCTAACGCAATTGAAGTTTCTTGTGATATGAAGCAAGATTATCTTAGATTTAGAGTTGTTTGCTTGAATGAAGATTTAGATTTAGCGTTAGAATTACTTCAAGATATCGTTGAAAATTCAACCTTTGATGAATTTGATAAAGAAAGAGTAAAACTAGAAGGCGAAATTCCTGCTGAACTTGATTCTGCAAGAACTCGTGCACTAGATAATTTCGTAAAAACATTATTTAAAGACCATTTTTATGGAAATACATTCACTAAAATAGAAGAAAATCTAGATAAAATTACAAAACAAGATGTAATTGATGCATACAATGAAATTATGACAGAAGGTAGAAAAGTTTTATCTTTCGTTGGAGATATGGATTTCAATACAATTGAAATTTTATTAAACAAACATCTTGGTAATTTACCAAATGATGAAACTCACATATGTGAAATCCCAACTCCACGTCTTGAAAAAGCTGAAACAATCGAATTTATCAAACCTGATGCAAACCAAGCGCAAATTTTTCAAGGTTGGCAAGTTCCAACAATTACATCAGAGGAATATCCAGCATTTGTTGTTTTAAATACCCTTTTAGGTGCAAGCGGATTATCTTCTAGATTATTCTGCGAACTTAGAGATAAAAAAGGATTAGCATATACAGTCAGAAGTGCATACGAAATCTACCAAAAATGTGCAAACTTCAATATCTACATCGCAACAGAACCTAAAAATATACAAACCTCTCTTGACGGTTTTAAAGAAGAAATTCAAAAAATTAAAGATGTGTTAGTCTCAGAAGAAGAATTGACAAACGCTAAAAATAATTACATTGGCAAACTTCAATTTATAACGGAAACAAATGCTCAACAAGCAAACCAAATGGCTCATCACGCAATTTTTGGTATGGGCTTTGGTTTCAAAGATGAATTAATCAACAAAATTAAGGCTGTAACTCCAGAACAAGTTCAAGAAATTGCCAGAAAATACTTGAATGACAAGTTTGTAGTTTCTATTTTAAGACCTTAACAATTAGAACCCTTCCGAAATTTTTAATTTCTGAAATAAAACAAACAAAGCGACACATTCTGTGTCGCTTTGTTTGTTTTATTTTTTAGTTTATTAGTTACCTCTTGGTCTTTTTTGTTTAGGTTCATCTAATTTACCAGCTTTTGCTTTAACCAATTTGTTCAAGCAATCGCCAATATAACCTAATTCAACAATAGCATCATCTTTTTGTTTTTGAGCTTTTGTTTTGTACGCATCTTCTGGTAATGGGTTAGCAAATTTGTCAACTTTAACTTCTCTACCTGCAGTTAAATCTAACAATGCTTTTACTTGCTTACCTACGTAATCAAGGTTAAGTAATAAATTGTCATTTTGTTTTGCGTCAATTTCTTCTTTAGTTTTTGGAGTAACTGTATTAGTAGAATGACGAGCGACATTTAATTTCCAATTTGTTGGTTTTTGATTTAAATAAGCCATTTGTACTGCACTTTGTGCACCAACTGGTTGAACTGCCATTTTTCTTTCTCCTTTATTGTCTATCTTATTACTATGTGTGTAGTTAGTTTAACATACATTTTTTTTAAAATCAAGTGTTAATTTTACATTTTATATATTTTCAAAAAATAGGCTAACCTGCAAATAGAACCCTAAAACAGACTTTTTTTACTTAGTCTAAATTTTAGGGTTCCATTTAATCTTTACTGCTTTTATTATTTAAAGATATATAAATTATTTAACTTTTTCTTGATGTTCCTTAACTTTGTCACCTGTAGCTTTTTCGACAGTTACACCTGAAGAAGTTCTAGTTTCTTCGCCTTTTGCTTTATATTTTCCAATTTCAACATTATCCTTTACTCCATCATTTTGAGAAATGTCAACATTGGTATCTTTACACCCTTTCAAGCGGTAATCATCTCTGCCTTCAGTACCTGTAATTTGAGCTCCATCAACCTTGTTAAAGGTTGTTTCTTTGTATGAAGGATCTTCATGGGCAACACTAGCAAAAGTTGCGTTATTTCCTCTTGGATTAAGCTCCCAAGTATATTTTTTGCCATTTTGTTGCATAATACTTGCATCATTTTTAGGGTTTTGATCTGGATAAACAACATGTGTTCCATCGTTTAAAAATACACTATTCATTTGTTTATCACCTTGTTTTACAACCTCAGATTTTTTTACATCTTGTTGATTAAATCTTACTCCACCAATATTAATACTATTATTGTCGGTCATGTTTCCTCCTTTATTTTATAAAAACTATACGTAACAAAACAATTGTAAAAAAATTAATTGCGTTATTTATAGTCTATATTAACATTTTGTTACAAATAAATCAAATATATTTTTTAATTCTTTATAGTAACCCAACTCTAGTAACTCAAAAAATCTGTTTGTTGCATTAGGGGCTAATTTATAAGTCAAATCTTTATCTATGTATAAACCTTCAACAAGTCTTGCAAAAAGTTCTGTTGGTCTATTGTAATAGCGATGTAGCTTAGCTATTCTATTCGAAATTCTACGTTGTTTTCTGGTTAAAGATTTAAGTCTTATATAATTTACAAAGGCCGTTTTCAAATTTGGAAAATCTTGTTCTATCGTATTTATAGACAAAACTTCCTCTTTGCCAAATAAAAACCAAGGCATAATTCTTACTCTGTCATACTTCAACAAGTATTTAAGTTTAGTACCTCTTATTGCTTTGTCAAATTCTTTAAATTTTTTAGATCGTTGAAATTTTGGAAATTCTTCTTTTATCTGTAAATCTAGTTTTTTAATGCTATCTTTTACCATATCTCTATGCCGAATTAGTTTTTCACATTTTGAATGATAGTCAACAAAATTCGTTACCGCTATTAATTCATCTGTAAAATCTTCGTCAGTATTAAAAATTATGTTTATAGAACCGCCTGTTTTAGGTATGTTTCCTTCTATTTTTGAATGAATATAGTGAGCAAACTCGTGTAAAAGAGTTGGAATTATGCGTTCTTGTGGAGTTGATTTTGAAATATCAATCCTTCCATCTAAAAAGAAGCCTAAATGACCTCTTGCCTTAGTTGTCGTATGAATTTCAAGCCCTAAAGACTCCATATATTCGATTAATTCATCAATTTGCATAACAATATTATACGTCTGTTTCGTGTTCAATCCAGCCCAAATAATCTTTAGAACCTTGAATTACAGGTAAAGCAATAATTTCTGGCACATTATAAGAATGAAAAGCCTTAATTACAGCCTCAATTTTATCAAAAAGCTCTTGACGAGTTTTTATGATTAACAGTAATTCATTTTCATTACATATTTCACCATTCCAAGAAAACATTGAACTAATTTTGTCAACAGTACTGCAACAAGCTGCAAGATTTTCATTCAACAAGGCTTTCGAAATCTTTTTAGCTTCATCTTTATTTGGAACTGTACAGAAAATTACAACTGCGCCCATTTTTATTCCTCATCAACATAGGAAGTTAATCGTTCAATACTTCTATTCAACTTAGTTAACTGTTTGTCAATATCTGTAAGTTTTTTAGACATATTTGAAGTATCACTATCTTCATTTGCCGCCAACAGTTCATCTAATTTATCTTCTAAAGCATCAATTTTTTGTTGTTGTTTTGCAAATTTAACTTCTAATTCTTCCAGTACAGCTTCGCTTGATGGCATAGCCTTTTTCAATTTTGTTAAAGTATCATTTACATCTGCAAGTGTTTCATCAGTACTTTCAGACCATACAGCAAGTTTTGCTACAGTATCTGTAATATTGCGTTGTTGTTTGTTTGATTCAACTATTTGATTATTAACTTCTTCCAATTTTGCTGTCATTTCAGAATAATCAAGTTTTTTTAACCCATCATACAAATCCGAAATTGTATTTCTAAATGACTGCATTGATGTATTTAAGGCTTGAGCAGATTCATCAGATGCAAGTAATAATTTATTAGTTCTAGAACTAATACTTACTATATCAGAAGTAATCCTTTCAATATCCACCTTCATTTTGAAAATATCATCTTGGCTGATATTAAACTTCATATCATCAACTTGTTTTACAATTTCGTTAACGTATTCTGCAATTTCTTTTAATGAATTTTCTTCAACTACTTTCTTGATATCATCAAGTGCAAGTCTTAAGCGTGCAATATCTGATTCTACATCTTGAAGGGCATAAGTATAATTTTCATCATCTTCCGTTGTACCAACACGCATTAAATTCAATTGTTGTTTAAATTCTTTAAACTTTTCACTTAACTTGTTTTCAACATCTTGAGGGAAGTTTTCAATAATATCTGCAACTTCATTAACACGTTTCATATCGCCTTCAATATCTTTGTATTCCAAAGGATTGATAGCATCAACGGCACTCTTTATTGTTTTAACTTCTTGATTTAAAGTTTCATTATTTTTTACTGCATCTAAAATTGCTTGAGCTTTTTCATCAACGAAGTCTTTAATTTCTTCACCTTCAACAACAAATGATAATTGTTCAAATACATTTAGAACATGTTTCATAATTGCTGTTTTTGCTGTATTTAACTCATTTTTAAAAGCATCAAACTCATTTTTAACGTCTTCTGTAAAAATATCCAGAGTTGAATAATTCTTTGAGAAAACATTTAATTTTTGGTCTAAACCATTAATTACAGTTTTTAATTGTTCCTGAACTTCAAGCATACCCGACAATTTAGGTATTTTTTGTAATTCATCTAAACAATCAAGATTTTTCAATTTATCTAAAAGAGTTAGTTTATTTAATGCATTCAACTTATCAACACTAATAATTTCGTTTAATTTTGAAAGTTGTTCTAACCCTTTCATTTTATTAATATCTTCTAAACTAGCCAAAGTTTCTAAAATATTAATTGTGTTCAAGAATTTTTGTTGATCTTTAACGATAGATTTGATTTCTTGCAAAGACTTGTCAATTTCAAATTTAACATCATCATTTAACGCAAGTAAATCCATTTTTTGGCTAATTACTTTTATGTCTTTTGCAACTTCTTCATCATGACCATAGTCCCAAACTGTTTGTTTAACGCTATTCACAGCATCAACAATTTGAGATTTGTATTCTTCTAGTAAAACTTTTACTAAAGAAACTGGCGCACCGTTTGTTCCATTATTATCTTCTACGGCAATATCTGAAACTTGAGATTGAACCGCTGACAGCATTTGTGCAATGTCAGCTTTCAAGCCTTCAAAATCTACATTAACAGCATTTTCTGACAAAGCTCTTGTAATTTTTGCATCTATATTATCAGATGAATGTTTAACTAAATTAGCCAACTCACTCAAATTATTTGTAAAATCAACGATGATAGATTTTTCCTCATCGCCTAGTCCTTCCAAACGTTCCGGAGTAACGGCATTTGCAGCAATTTTATTATTTGTAATATCGTCTTGAACATTAGACAATTTGTCAAACAATTCATTCAATTGATTTTTAATTGCATTTAATTCTTCTGTACTTTTTACAGAGTCTATTTTTGCGAATAAATCATTTTGTTTGTTGTTAATATTATCTAATTTTGGAATAACAACATCATCTAAATGCTTATGAACATTAGAAAATTTATCATTTATACCACTTTGAACTTCAACAAGTTTTGCATCTAATTTTTCGATTAATTCATCAAAGTTTACATCTGCAGAAACCACAGCCCTCTCAGAATTCATTTCAGTAACTGATGGCACTAATGATTTTGCTTGCTCTAATAGATTCTTAATTTCTTCAATAGATTTTGCTTGAGCATCTTTTATTGAAGTTTCCATTTGTGCAATCTTGTTTTCTAAAGAACCAAAGCCTGTAAACAAATTATTTAAAACAGAACGAGCTTCATCTGATGGAATTTCTTGTACTATTTGTTCCATTCCAATTTTGTAAGCATCCATTTGTTCTTTTAACACAGATGCAACATTCTGCAAATCAACATCAACAAACGACAAGACCGCTTTTTGGACTGGTTCGAATTCTTTTAAAATAGTTTCCGTTCTGTTGTAAAGATTTTCCATCATATCCGTAGACATAAAGTTTAGCTGATCTTTTAATTTATTAAGTTTATCTTCTAATTTTAAAAGAGCATCACTAGACGGAACATCTGCACCTGCGGTAATTTGAGCAGATTCAGTATTAATTCTATTCGCTGTTGCTCCAACTTTTAAGTCTGAAACCTCTAACAACAAATCTTGCATACAACGTTGAACCGATTCAAAACCTTCTTTGATACCTGCTATTGCTGCAGGTTGCTCTGAAATTGTAGCTAGCGCAGTCATAACATTATCAAATCTTGATGAAATGCCATTACAAACACTATTAAACTTTTCATTTTGTCCAACTGTTGCATTTTTATAATCTGCAAAAACTTTACCTAATTCACTTTTTAGAGAATTAAACTCAAAAGCAAAATTATTCATCTTAATATCAGCAGATTCGCAATCTTCTTTGATACCAGACATATATTGTATAATATTATCTTGAACTGAATGTAAAGCGACATCATAATCGCCTGCAACTCTGCCAAGTATAGTTTCTAAATTTGTAACTTTCGCAATAACTTCATCACTTGCTGATACGTAATTTTTAATATCAAAAACAATCTCTTTCAATTGTTTAACATCTGCAATTAAAGTTTCTCTTATAGGTGAAGCCATAGCCTTCAAATCAGATTGTAAATACTTGATACCGTCAGAAATTGTTTCTAAATCTTTAACGCTTTTTTCAACAAAAGCTCTTTGACCTTCTTCAACAGACATGTAATTTTGCTTAATTGTGTCAGGCATATAAGTAACCATTTCACGCACTTTGTCTGCTAATTCAAAGATAGAATCAAGTTTTTCAGAAGTTCTTTCTGAATTTCTATCACCACTTTCCACAATTGAAGTTTTTGTTTGGTCTAATTTTTCAACTAATAAATTTAGATTATTTTTAATTGGTTCAATACCAGAATTTGCTACGGCATCAACAACACTTTCTTTTATATTACGAGTGCTGTCATCTATAAGAGTTCTTAAAGATGAAAAAGATGTTTTTAAATCCAAATCTTCTAGCATTTTAGCCAAATCTTTAAATTCAGAAGTTGTACTAATTAAATCTCCACGCATTACGTTTGTTGATTCAATTACATCATATACAAGTTTTGACAATTCAGATTTAAAAATTTCAAAATCTTCTTCTGTCAAAATTCTTGTAACTGTACTTGACAATTTATCTAATTGAACTAAAAGCGCTTTTTGGCTTTGTTCATTTGCATCAGTAAGAGCGCTTTTTAATGTAGTAATAAGTTCAATAGCACCCTCAACTTTTCTAACTAAACCGTCAAAATCACTTTGACCTGCTAAAGCCTTAACATTTGCATTAATTTTTGTATTTTGAGAGATAATTTCTGACATTGTGTCATTTAAATTATTTTGTTTTTGATCAACAACTTGAACTGCAGACATAATAGTATCTGTTGTCATTTTCATATCAGAAACAGCATTCTTCATATTTTCAACTTCACTTGTTGGATCAAGATGAGAAATATGCTCCATCAATGTTTCATAGTTGTTGTTTACGTTTAAAATAATACTTTCAAAACCATTATTAAATTTATCTAAATCATTTTTTAATAATCCAATATTTTTAATAATATCTCGTTTGTCAGTATCATCTGTTCTTAACGCTTCAATTCTTAATGTGATTTCATTAAGAATATCACCTTGCGCCATAACCTGTTTTGAAAAAACAGTTAAGTTCGTAGAAAGAACATCAAAAAGTTCTTTCATTTTAGGTGTTGTAACTAACTCTTCATTATTTTTTAGGACATTTTTAAAAGATGACTCTAGCTCTGTAAACTTAACATTTATAAACGAGTATCTATCCTCTAAAGTATGTTTTATCTCGTCTAATAAATCTTTTGTATTGTCTTCACTTGGCTCTAAGCTATTAGCCAATTCGTCCAATTTCACGCCTAAATTACTCAATACACGGCTTGTATCACCAATATTAAGCGCATTTTGAGTTTTTATTGCATCAATGCCCTCCGCTAATGCATTGAATTTTTTACTAATTTCTTCTAAGTTGAATCCTTCTGCCATTCCTAGGTTTTCCTCGTCATCTTTTATATAATCTTAGCAATTTTGAGATTATATGAAAAGTAAATTTACAAATAATATTACAAATGTTAAGTTTAGGTACTATTTCCCACAAATAAGTATATCATAAAAATCCATGACTTTGACATTATCTAGAAATTACACTAAAATAATGAGAAAATCTTGGTCTAAATCAACTAAAAGATTGATTGCAAATTCTTACCATCGGCATATTCTAGAATGGAAGAAAAATAAAGGACTGTTCAACATGAAAAAGAAAGACCTAAAAAAGGCAATTAAAGAAAAAGAAATCCAACTTTCAAAATTAGAACAACACATCGACAAATCAAATACTTGTGCCGAAGTTTATAACAAAGTTATTTTAGAAAAAGCAATCCTTAATAAAGAACTATCTGATATGGAAAAGAACACTTTTGCTGAAAGAGTTAAAAAGCTAATTCCGCACAAAAAAACTCTTATCTGTGATTACTTTAAAAAGTAATTAAACGTATGTTTTAATCAATTTTAAATCTTCTAAAGTTACGTCTTTTTGCTCTTGTGATGCGTATTGCATCAAATAAGAAGGGTGATATATCGCAATAGCATTGTATTTATGTCCATTTAATTCAAGTTCAAAAACATCACCTCTGACTTTTGAAATTTGTATTGATTTTTTCCCTGTTAAAGTCTTTAAAGATGTTCCGCCACATAAAACAATCAATTGAGGTTGAACAGCTTCAATTTGCGTGAATAAATAATCTATACAATTTTTAATTTCAGACGTTGCTGGAACTCTGTCTTTGTTTGGTCTATCTGGATTAGTAGGACGACATTTCAATATATTTGCGATATACAAATCTCTTTCACGATTAATACCGACTTTTTCAAGATAAGTATTCAACAATTGCCCTGCTCTACCAACAAAAGGTAAGCCCTGAGCATTTTCATCTTTACCTGGAGCTTCACCGATAAAAACGACTTTTGCATTTGGATTACCTGCAGAAAAAACCATCTTGTCTCGTCTAGAACCAATCTCGCATGCATAACATTTTTCACAAATATTTTTTAAATCTTCTAGTTGTTTTTCTTTAATCATAATTACTCTACATCTTTTTCTTCATCATAAGGTTCATCTTTTACATCACTAAACAAACCTACATCGTATTTTTTGCAATAACGCTTAACTTCTTTAACAACTACATTTGACAAAATGAATAACGCAAATAAGTTTGGTACTGCCATAAATAATGTTACAGCATCAGAAAGATTGATAATACTCTTAAAATTCATCGCAGAACCGATTACAATACAAATACAGTAAACTAATTGGAATGAGCGAGTTTTTAATTTTGATTCACCCACCAAAAACTGCCAACCTTTTAAACCGTAATAAGAACCACATAGCATTGTACCCATTACAAAGAAACTTGCCATAATCGTTAATAATATAGGAAAAAATGGGAATGCTGTCGCAAAAGCCTTTGATGTTAATTCAATCCCCGCAATACCATGAACATGCAAGTATTCGCCAGTAACAACAATTACAAATGCTGTTGAAACACCTACAATACAAGTATCTACAAATGGTTGTAGCATTGCAATAAAAGCTTGAGCAACAGGTTTACTTGTCTTAACCGCAGCAAATGCAGTTGGTGCTGTACCTAAACCCGCTTCATTAGCAAACATCGCACGTCTAAATCCCCATAACATACAGCCGAAAAGCCCACCGCCAACCATAGCATGAGGTTGAAAAGCTTGAACAATAATCACTTTTATTGCATGAGGTATATTGTGAATATTTATCAATGAAATAATTAAAATACTTGTTAAGTATAGTACACACATCACGGGCGTAACTTTTTCGGTAAATTTGCCGATAGATTTTATACCACCAATGATAGTAACCCAAGTTATAGTAGCAACAATTAAACCGATTAACCAACTGTTGTTTGCAAAGATACTATTTGCACCACCTGTAACCTCTGTAATTTGAGTTGTCATAGCATTAATTTGAAATAAATTCCAACCACCTATTACGGCTAAAACAGAACATAAAGCGTATATTTTTCCTAAGTATGGTGCAATTTTACCTAAAATCTTACCTTTTAAGCCTTTTGAAATGTAATACATTGGTCCACCTGATGTTGAACCGTCAGGGTTTACGTCTCTAAGTTTTACCCCAAGTAGAACCTCAGAAAATTTAAGAGCCATAGAAAAAAGACCCGCAACAATCATCCAAAAAATCACTCCAGGACCACCGATTGAAACAGCAGCAGCAGAGCCTGCAACATTACCAATTCCGGCAGAAGATGAAATTGTAGCAGTAAGTGCTTGAAATGATGAAACTTCACCTTTTTTCTTTCGTTGAATAAGGTCTTTGTGTTCAAATTTATGAGCGATAAGTTTTAAGGCATGTTTAAATCCCCAAAAACCAATAAATCTAAGCCTAAGTGTAAAATAAATTGCAGCAATCATTAAAAGAGCAATCAAAAGTTGCACTTCCACACCATTTATATTTATCGAATAAAATATTACTGATGAAATCCTGTCTGCTATTGGTGATAAGATACCATCTATTGCTGCATCTAAGTTCATAAAACAATAATAGTACAAAAAAGGTATAATTTTAACAAAGAGTAACAAAAAGTTAACGGAATTGAAAAGTTATTTTTTTTATGCTAGTATTAAGAAAAGTTTGTCGGAGTTGACAAAATATAACAAATTGGAGACGTGGCCGAGTCGGCTGAAGGCGGCACCCTGCTAAGGTGTTATATGGAGTAATCTGTATCCAGGGTTCGAATCCCTGCGTCTCCGAATTTCTTAACAAAAACGGGCGAAAGCCCGTTTTTGTTTGACTTCATATTGGAATAAGAACAACCAATAGAAATTGAACCAATTATTGAAGAAAAGCCAAAACTTCACCATCTGTAGGTATCAGTAAATTATCTATATTATTATTGTTTTTAAAATATTCTAAATCTTTTCTTGTAACGGTTAAATGGCTTACAGTATCCATGTGGCTTGCAATTACGGTTGCATTTTTAGAATTTTTTAAAACTTCTTTTAAATCATCAATATTCATAATTAAGCGTTCACCATTTAATACAGTTGCTGCACAAGCATTGACAACAACTATATCTGGAGAATATTTATTCAAGGCTTCTTTTACTTCTTTGCACCAAATCGTATCCCCTGCAACATAAAGTGTTTTTTCTTGTTCAGCATTGAAAACAATACCCATTGCATCGTAAGGCATTCCAATTGAATCACATAAAGGTTTTAAAATTTCTCGTTTTCCATGTTGTGTATGAGTTTTGTATAAAGTTATATTTCTAAAACTTGTACCTTGTTCTGCTAAAATTTCAACATCTTTAAAACCTTTTGATAATATAAAGTTTTTATCAAATTCTGATTGAACAAATATTTTAAGATTTTTATCTATTGAATGTTCTGCATATTCGTCCCAATGATCTGGGTGAATATGAGTGATGATAACAGAATCTACATTTACAATTTTATCAATAGAAAAAGGTAATTCTACTCTCGGTTGTCGAATTTCAGAATTAACTGCTGTTTCAAAACCCGACATATAACCTTTTGGTCCAAGCCAAGGATCTATTAAGAATTTTATATTGTCGTATTCTACAATTAATGTAGCATTTCTAATTTGAGTAATTTTCATATAATCATCTCCTTTTATGACAATATTAAATTATTATTTACTTTTTTTCAAGAATGCACTATTTTGTATAATATATACATTAAAGTATAATAGTTACCAAAATGTTAGTTTGGAGTTTTAAATGAGTAAGCAAAGACAAGATGAATACAAATGTCCACTTGAAGTTACAATGGAAATTATTGGAGGAAAATACAAGGGAGTTATAATTGGTCATCTTATTGATAAAACCCTGAGATACAACGAATTACAAAAATTAATTTCTCACGCAACTCCTAAAATGCTAATACAGCAATTAAAGGAATTGGAAGCAGACGGAATTATTCAAAGAAAATTGTATCCTGTTGTTCCACCTAAAACAGAATATTCATTGACTGAGCGTGGAAAGAGATTAATCCCATCTATTATTGAATTAAACAAATGGGGGCTTGATTACTTAAAAGAAATGAATATTCCTTGTAAATATAAAGAAGAATAATTGAACTTGGAACTTTCTTTTGAAACAGTTTTAAGATAAAAGGTTGAACAACCAACCAAATTACACTAAAGTCTTCCCAATTTTTAATAATTGATAAAAAATTCATTTTTTATTTTCCCTTCTTTTTTTGTAGTATTCTGAATGTATGAATGAAAAAAATTTAATTAAAAAATGTTTAATTGATGATGATGCGATAGAAACATATCCGTTTAATGAAGAACGATGTGGAAAAATGCCTGTTATGAGACATAAATCAAACAATAAATGGTTTGCATTGATTTTTCGTTTAGATGGTGTTTTGTACATCAACCTCAAGGCTGAGCCTGAAACAATCTCAATACTAAAAGATCAATATCCTGAATCTATAACTCCAGCTTGGCACATGAATAAATCTCATTGGTGCAAAGTTGATGTCAATAAAATAGAACCTGAAGTTTTAGATGCAATTATCAAAAGAAGTTTTGATATTACAAATAAAAAACATTCTAAGAGTATATCTGCTTTCAATATCACGAGTAAAAATTGTTGATATGATTTTATTTAAATGCTTTTGTCTAGATTCTATATGTTTATATTCCGAAATGTTTCTAATTTTATGAAACATTTTACCCTAAATAATCAAACCAAGTGTTACAAGAAATCATTTCAGGTGTTACGTTACAATTAATTCTCAATTCTAAGCCAAGACTCTGGAATAATATCGTAATCGTTATCTAAAACCTTCATCCAAGTTTTTGGAGCAACAATAACTTTTTCTGGATTTTGGTTAAGCCAAGCTCCCCACCAAGAGAATGAACTATTCGCAATAACATTATGCTTACAATTTTTCATTAATTCCAAATCAAAATAACCTTGTTTTCCTGAATTTATATCTACATAAACTGTTTCACAATCAAACTTTGCGTTTTGCTTAACCCAGTTTATATCATCTGAAAATACAAACACAGTTAAGTTTTTACCTGTTTTGTCTGCAATAAGTTCTACTGCATTTTTGTAATATTCAACTGAGCAACTACCATATTTGTCAGCTACACGTTTTTTTGTATAATCCCCTCGTCTAAAGTGTACAGCGACAGCCTCAGTTGATTTAATTTTTTCTAAAACTTCTTTATTTGCATTATTCAAAGGTAAATTTAGTTCAAAATCCTTCAATAACTGTTCTCTAATATTAGTAAAATATTTTTCAGTTTGAAAATATCCCTTAAAATACACTGGTGGAAGTTGTTCCAACAATTCTGGTTCATATTGGCAAAAACATTTTTCTTCTCTTTCTGGAAGTTTAAAATCAACTTTTGAAAGTTTGTTTCTAAGACTTCTGATAAAAATAATCTTGCGAAAAATCTTTTTTATTAATGGTTTTTTGACTAATTCAATATCCTTCATTAATTTAAAACAATCAATTTTAATTGTTTCTTGACTGTTATCAAATTGAGGTTTTATACCTTGCTTTTTTTCATAAGCTCTGCCAAAAGCCCATTGAAACATTTGATTAGCCATTCTTCCTGAAAAATTAACTATTACATTTTGATTATTTTTATCTGACATAATTTATCCTTTTTTGTACAGATTATAACATAAAATATTTGCTATACTTAAAAAGTGAATGTGTTTGTGTTATACTTTTTTCATTGAAACATAATAAGAATAACGGGGTTAGAAAAAAGGTTTATGCCAAAAGTATCAGTTATTGTACCTGTATTTAACGTAGAAAAATATGTTGGTCAATGTTTGGAAAGTTTAATTAATCAAACACTAAAGAATATTGAAATTATCATTGTAAATGATGGTTCTACAGACAAATCATTATCAATTTGCGAAGAATATGCAAGAAAAGATAATAGAATTAGAGTTTACACAAAAGAAAATGGCGGACTTTCATCAGCGAGAAACTATGGTTTGCAATTTGTTAGTTCACCATACGTTGGCTTTGTAGATAGTGATGATTGGGTTAGTGAAAACTTCTATGAAGTTCTATACAACTCAATAACAGTAAACGACTGTGATATTTCAGCAACATCAGCTATTAGAAAACATAGAAATTCACAAAAATACAGATTTAATTATAAACAAGAAGTTGTTTGCGAAACCCTTTTAGACAAAATTAAAACCGCAAATATTCCAAAATGTTGCTACGTATGGAATAAATTGTACAAAACAGATTTAGTAAAAAATAACTTATTCACAGAAAACTCTTATTACGAAGATGTTTTATGGCTTCCAAATGTTATAAAACAAGCAAACAGAATGGTATTTGTACCAAATGGTTTATACTACTATCGTGCAAACGCAAATTCTATTGTTAAAACAAGACAAACCGAGAAAAAAGAATTAGATTTTTACAATGCACAAAAAAGTTTAATCAAATTCTTTGACGACAATGGTATTAAATTAACAGAAAAACAACGCTCTGTAACAAAGAAAAGAATTTATTTAGGCAATATATTAATAATGAAGATAAAAGAATTGAACTATACAAGTTGCTACTACTTGTTTGGTTTTATTCCCGTGTGTAGATTAACAAAATATCCAGAGGTAGAAGCTTATCATGGCAAAAGTTAGTATTATTATTCCCGTTTATAACGTAGAGAGCTATTTAAGAAGATGTCTTGATAGCATTGTAAACCAAACATTAAAAGACATAGAAATTATTCTTGTAAACGACGGGTCAACAGATGGTTCGTTAGCTATTTGTGAAGAATACGCAAAGAATGATGACAGAATTAAAATCATCACAAGAAAAAATGGTGGCTTATCAGCAGCGAGAAATACAGGCTTAGATAATGCCACATCAGAATATATCGGCTTTATTGATAGTGATGATTGGGTTGATACAAACTTTTTTGAAAACCTTTACAATACCGCTATTGAAAAAAATTGTGATGTCGCTTTAGGTGATATTGTTAGAAAAGGCGAAAAGAAACATAAAATTAGATTAAAGATACAAAAAGTAGAAGTAGCAGAAACTCTTGAAGATAAACTTCGTATATCTCAAGGTATCAAAAATCCAGGAGTTTGGAATAAAATTTACAAGCGCTATCTTTTTGATGATCTTAGATTTGAAGAAGGTATTTATTACGAAGACGGCGAATTTACAATAAAAATGATGAGTAAATGTAAAAATGTAGTATCCGTTCCAAACATTTATTACTACTACTTTGTAAACCCAACTTCAATTGTAAAAAGCAAACCAACTTTGAAAAAAACTCACGATAAAATTACAACTAGAATCAAAGTCCTAAACTACGCAACTTCTATTGGCTTAAAAATACCTAACAAGCTGTTAAAGGCGGTAACATTTAAAGTTGAACTGTTGGGCGCAACAGTCTTTACTGTAAAGGAAACTCAATCTGAAGCTAAATATTATTTATTTGATTTTATTTTAGTTTGGAAACGTCACAAATAATGAAAAATATTCTTTGTTTTGGAGACAGTAATACTTTTGGGTTTAATCCAGAAAATGGTCCAAGATACGATAAAAACACTCGTTGGACAGGAATTTTGCAATGCCTTTGCAAAGATAATTTTCATATTATTGAAGCTGGTTGTAATAACAGAACAGCATTTTCAGATAATCCTGCAGGAAAAATGTTCACAGGTTACAAAATTTTGCCAGAACTTCTAAATGATAATCTTGCATACGTAATAATTTCAATTGGGGTGAATGACCTACAATTTCAATACAAGGTCTCAATTGATGATATAAAAAATGGGATTTCTAACCTTGTAAAAGTTATTAAAAATACTGTCAAAAATGCAAAAATTATTTTAGTATCACAAGAAATAACAGAAAATGTTTTAAAAAGTCCAATATTTTCGGCACTTTTTGATGAAAGTTCAATTGAAAAATCAAAACATCTTGCAAAAATTTATAAACAAATTGCACTTGAAAACAACTGCGATTTTATAGACTTAAAAACAATAGCAAGAACATCTACAATTGACGGATTACATTTTGAACCTCAAGAACAGAAAGAGATTGCAAACGAGATATTTAAACACTTAAACTAAACTTGACAAAATAGTGAAAAATCTATATTATAAAGGCATACCCCACAGGTAAAAAAGAATAGTAATAGTTATAACTAAATATTGGAGGTTTTATGAAAAAAGTATTGGCTACAATGTTTTTAGTTGGTTGTTTCTTCTGTGCAAATGCATCATTTGCTGGCGAAACTGCTAACTCAACACCAGCAACAAAATGCAACTGCGCAAAAACTTGCGATTGCGGTTGTTACAAATCTTGTAAAGACGACTGTAAATGTGGTTGTAAAAAGATGCGCAAAAAATGTGAATGTTTCCAAAACAATTGCAAATGCCTAAAACAATGCAAAAAAGATTTTAATTGCGATTGTGCTAAAAAAGGTTGCAAATGCAACTGTACAAAGGCAGATAATCAAAACTGCAAATGTGCCTGCCACGAAGGTAAAAAATGCGAATGTACAAAATGTGACTGCAAATGCCACGAAGTAAAATGTTCTTGCGACAAAAAATGCGATTGCAACAAGAAATTCAAACTTTTTAGAAAATCAAAATGCGATTGCAAAAAATGCAAATAAGTTCATTGAAATCGAATAAAAAAGCGCCAGTTGCAATGCAACTGGCGCTTTTTATTGACAATTTAATATATACTTTGTAAAATTATGCAATAGGAGAGTTTAAAATGGAAGAAGAAATTTTAATAAAGGGCAAAAAAAACTTAAAATCTTACTTTGCAATGATGGGGATTGTAATCCTATATACAGCAATATATTCCACTTCTTTCTTTGCTTTTAATATATGTAACTCGATGCTCGATTTTCTGTTTATAATAATGTTCTCGATGTTACTTATTTTTATACTAATAATGGGATTAAAAATAACACTTTCGTACTTTAATGACGAAGTTTATCTTACAAACAAAGCAATAATATTAAAAAGAGGCAAAAAAACTTTCAATTTTCCATTAGAAGATGTTATAAAATTAAGATGCGCAGTTGGTATATTTGGCGTTATTTCTATTAGAACAAGAAAAGTAAAGAAATATCTTGTATTTAGTTGTGAAAATGCAGGTGAGTTTTATCACAAATATATTGAAGCAAGAAAACAAATTCCAGATATACTACCAGAACATGACAAAGAAAATCCTATTGCCTTTGTTCTTATAATGTTGGCATTAGTTGCAGTATTATGTGTTGATATTTTTCAAGATAATCTAGAAAGTATGCCGGCTCCGGATTTTATACAACAAGAAAATTCTGAAATAGATTACGAATAAAAAACATTTGATTATATTTTTAAAATCGTAAATAATTTAGTTACAATAATAATTCATCAAATAAAATAATAAAAAGGAGAAAATATTATGGAAGAAGTTAGAGAGAATAATGCCTTAATTGGTTTTGAGGGGGTTATCGGTAGATACAACTATTTTTTGAATTTAGTTATATTAAATATGATTTCCATTTTATTTACAACTCCATTAACAGGGTATTATTTAACGGGCGCTGATAATTTCAGTAGTCTATTTAATTTTACAAGTCTTTTTATGCAAGCACCAATAGGTGTACGAATTTGGGGAATAATTGGTAGTATAATCGTTTCTTATGTAATTGTTTCAAATGTTATAAGACGTTTAAACGACATAAACGGCAAAGAAAACAAATATATGAATTACGGTATTTCTGCAATTTTTGTCCTTCTTGCTTTTGGTTATGTATTTCCAAGTATTTTAGCCTTCTTGATTTACATAGTTGGAACAATCGTTGCATTTTGGGTTTTACTAAAAAAGGGCAAAATTACAGGTGAAATGCCTTATGATTATAAAAAAGAATTCAATTGGGGCGCATTTTTCGGTACTTGGATTTGGGGTCTATTCAACAAATCTTACAAAACTTTATGGATGCTACTTTTATGGTGTACACCTTGGGGGCTTTTGTTTGCTATTTATTGCGGCATAAAAGGTAACGAATGGGCAGGCAAAAACAGAGATTGGGATAATTTAGAAAAATTCAACAAATCACAAGAAAAACAAAGCATAATATTTATAATTTTGAATGTAGTTATTATTCCTGTTGTAATTTTTGCAATTATGATGACTTTTATTATGGGTACTGCTTTTTACATAACATCAAATGATAACAACACACAAAAACTAGATAAAACTATCGAAAAGTTAGAAAATGCAATGAATACTCTAGGTTCAATTTATTTTGAAGGTCACGAAATTACAAAAAATGAAAACAAATATTATGTGCTTTCAAACGATTGGAAAGGTTATTCTTTTAATGACAAAAAAGACATCTTAGATATGGCAGCTTCAATGGCTTCAACAGAAAAAAATAAAGCAGAAAAACAAACTTCTAAATATTCAAAAACAACTGAATTGCCTAGAACAAAAATATACAGTTATGAAACAAAACAACTTTTAGGCGAGTTCATCATGGATAAAAAGGTTCAAGAAAATGGAAGTTTTAAAGAATATCTATCAGCATCAATGAAGGCTTATAAATTTTATAAACCTACAAAATAAGAAAGATAGCACAATAAATATATTGAGATTCTGAAACAGGCTCAAATAGAATAACAAAAGAAAGGCAGATTCTGCAAACGCTTGTTAGAGTATCTACTCAAATAAAAAAGGCGCAGGGGCGTTCCGTGAATTATTCCCCTGCGCCTTTTTTAATACATATTTCACTAAGTTACTTTGTTGTTTTCAACAAATTTTCAATATCTTTAACTATTAATTCTGTAGTTAAGTGGTAACGCTTGTTTAATTCATTCATTGGAGTTCTATCTGTAAATTCTTTTTTAGCACCAAAATTTAGAACTTTCATGCCTGAATTACCGTAGTAGCGAGCAATTTTTTCACCATAACCACCGTCAAGAACACCGTCTTCAAGTGTAATCACCAAATCATGATTTGCTTTCAATTCATCTAATGCTTGTTCATCAAGTCCTGTCAAATATACAGGGTTAATTAATGTTGCATTAATGCCTTGTTCTTTTAATTTTGCTTGAACTTGTTCACCTAATTGGTAGAAATTTCCAACACCAATAATTGCAACTTTTTCGCCTTTATTTGCAAACTTAAATTTGTTCAAATTTGAGTAATCGGTCTTATCTTTAACTCCTGTTGAAACAAGATTAGTCATCGGAACTCTGATTGCAACAGGATATTTGTTTTGATCAACTGACCAATCTAACATTGCTAAATATTCTTCTTTATTTGTAGGTGCTAAGTAAACAATATTTGGAATATTACTAATTAATGGAATGTCAAATACTTGTAAGTGTGTCACATCAGCCGAAGAAATTCCACCCCAGAAAACAAGAATAGTTGCAGGAGCGTTGTTAATCGCCATATCTTGAGACATTTGGTCATAACTTCTTTGAATAAATGAACTTAAAACCTCAAGAACAGGTTTTGCACCGTTATAAGCCAAACCAGAAATATAACCAACAGCGTGTTGTTCTGCGATTTGAACATCGGTATAATGTTTACCTAATTTTGCTCTAACATCTGGTGTCAAACCTGTTGCACCTGGAGTTGCTGGTGATACTACCATAAGAGCTTTATCTTTTTTAGCTTTTTCTACTAAATAGTCATTTGTAATTGAAGTGTAAGTTTCAACTTGAGTTTGATTTCCAGCATTTTTGTCCATAAAGTGAGGTAAATGCCAGTGGTAAGTTTCTTTGTCAGTTTCTGCTGGTTCATAACCTTTTCCTTTTAATGTATGAATATGAACCACTGTTGGTTTATTTGTATCTTTAACGGCTTTAAACATTGCAATAAGTTTTTCTACATCATTACCATCTTCTAAATAGTAATAATCATAGCCCATTGATTTAAAGATATTATCTTTTGCTTGTCCGTTTGTATCTCTCAAAATTTTCAAACTGTTATAAATCCCCCCTTCGACAGGTGCAATAGACATAACATTATCATTTACAACAATAATCATATTAGAATTTAGAACAGCAGCATTGCTTAAACCTTCAAATGCTTCGCCACCAGAGAGAGAACCATCACCAATTAGTGCGACTACGTTGTATTTTTCCCCCTTCAAATCTCTAGCTTTAGCCATGCCAGTAGCTAAACTCAAAGAAGTTGATGTATGTCCTAAAATAAAGTTATCATGCTCGCTTTCGTGAGGATTTGAATATCCTGAAATCTCAGGGTGTGCAAGGGGATTTACAAAAGCATCTTTTCTGCCTGTTAAAATTTTATGTGGATAAATTTGGTGAGATACATCAAAAATAAATTTATCTTTTGGTGAATTAAACACATAATGCATTGCAATCGTAGCTTCTACAATGCCTAAATCTGGACCTAAATGTCCACCAATTGTATCAACCCTGTTTAAAATTGCTTTTCTAATATCACTTGATAAAATATTCATTTCTTCAACTGAAAGTTTTTTAACATCTGCAGGTGAATTAACCTTGTTAAATACCTCTGAATAAGTTTGTTCTTGTGCGTTTGCCATATTTGTTACTCCTATAAAAATAATTGCTAATAACGTAAACAATATTTTATTTTTCATTTTATCTCCTTTTATATTTTGTATTTTACAACCTGATAGTTACTCTCAGTCAAGTGCATAGTTTTTAAATGTTAAAAAATATTTATTTATACTATAATAATATGGTTAAAAAGATTGGAGAATGGCAATGTACACAATAAAAGAAGTTGCAGAAAAAATGGATATTTCAGAACACACTCTAAGATTTTGGGCAAAAAGTGGATTTTTTCCGTTTTTAACTCGTAATGACAACAATGTTCGTATGTTTTCTGAAAACGATTTAAATTGGGTTCGTATTGTTAAATGCCTACGCTCAGTTGGCACTCAAACAAAAGACGTTAAACGCTATATTGATTTATGCATAATTGGAGATTCTACAATCAAAGAACGCTATCAAATCATTTTGGATACAAAAACAAAAGCACTTGAACAAATGAATGAGCTAAAAAAACAACTTGAACTGTTAGATTACAAAGAAAATTTCTATAAAAACCTAATAAAAAATCATCTGGAAGATGTTTGGAATCCTATGAACCAAACAAAAGAACAAGTGGAAAGTGCTTAAACTATCTGTAAACACTTGTTGCAACAATTAAAAGTTTTAACTCTTTATCTAGATGTTGATATTCTCTATCTGAAATTTTAAATAACTTCTTTTCAAACCCTTTGTAAAACGCTTCTGTGTAGCTTTTTGTAAAAGGGGTATTAATTAAATACATGTATAAATCTTTAGTTTTTAGAATATATTTGTAATTAATTTTGTCAATCATATCATAAGGTGGATTGTACTTATTTTCTAGCGCTTCCAGCCTTCCATAAAGAGTGTTCTCTTTATCACCTTTTTGGTACAAATCGTAATCCTGTTTTATTGCTAATTGGTGTTTTGTAAGCCTTCCTGTTGGACTATTTATCATAATTCTGATAAGTTCTTCATCTTCTTGTTGCAAATTATTACTTGCAAAACAAGGTGTTCCTATAACTAAAAACATTGCTGATAAAATTATAAATAGACGTTTCATAATATCCCTTTCTGCATGGATATTCTAGCACGAACATTTTATCCAACGGCAAATAATTTAGATAAAATGATTTTTATAAAATAATAAAAGCATTAACCAACTAACCACTTTAATATTGCAAAAAAGGTAAGTTATAATATAATGTACCTATGGCTATCATAAGTTTTGATGATGTTTTAAAATTAAAACAAGCGTGCAGTGAAAAGTTCAATGAGCACGTACATTTTCATGACGCTTGCGGAGGACAATACTTTTCGCTAGAAACTGATAGCGATGAAATTCGAGATTTTATAAAAGACTTTATGCTAAATATGAATTATAAAGTTGTTTTTGATAAAAGCGGAATGTCATTTACGCTTGAGTACGCATAGGAATAAATTGTATGAAAAAGTACGAATTGATTGCATTTGATATGGACGGAACTCTTTTAAATTCTAAAAAAGAAATTGATAAAAGTAGTTTAGATGCCATAAAGTACGCAACAGAAAAAGGCAAAATCGTCATACTTAGTACTGGCAGATGCCCTTCTCAATTACAAATGTATGTGAATGATATTCCAAACTTGCGCTACTTGAACTGTCTAAGCGGGGCTATTGTTTATGATTTAAAAGAACAAAAATATATTTACACAAAAACAATGCCTTTTGAAACAGTTAAAACACTTATGGATATTACCAAAGGACAAGACGTAATGATTGAACTGTTGTACAAAGACACTTTTGTACAGAAAAATCAATGCGATGTAATTGAAGAATACGGCATGGGTATATATAAAGAACAATACAAAAAGTGGGCTATTCAAATGGATAATCTTATTGAAGAATTCTTAAAAGCACCATTTGAAGTTGGCAAGGTTAATTTTTACACACGAACACCAGAAGATCGCAATCTTATTTTAAAAAAGATTATTGATGCAAATTTAGAAGTAGAAACTGCTTATGCTGAGACAACATCAATTGAAATTTCATCAAAAAACACCGACAAAAGCGTTGGACTTGAAAAACTTTGCGAACACTTAAATATTTCAATTGAAGATACAATCGCTGTTGGAGATGCTGACAATGATATCGGAATTTTTAAAAAAGCAGGTCTAAAAATTGCTATGGGCAACGCAAACAAAAATATTAAAGCCTTAGCTGATGTTATAGTAAATGATTGCGACAACGGCGGCTGCTCTCAAGCAGTATATAATTACCTTTTAGCCGAAAAAGAATTAGCCCTTTAAAGCCCTTACAACTTCTCTTATAGAATTAATTGTAATATCTTCCATCGGTTCGCCCTTGATAGTCCAATTTTCCATATCAACCTCATCAATTGCAACTTCATAATAGCGTGCTAAACCCATTTGCCAAATTTTCTTCATCGTTTCTTTATCAAACTCTCTATGAGTATGGTTAACATGGTGTAATACGTCTTTGTTTTTCTTATCCATAAATTTTCCTAATATTACAAGTTCTATAATATTGATAAAAACTATAAATTTTAAAAATTGACTAAATAGCTAAAATTTGTAAGATATAGTTACAAAAAAGGCGGACTTCTTGAAATGAAGTCCGCCTTTTTTATTTAAAATATTAATTATGCTTGTAACCATTCATTCATTCTAACGAAACCGTGTAAGCCTTCTGTACGCATTGAACGAGTTGTTTCTTGAACAGCGTTACCGCAGTTACCTTCAACTACTTGGAAAGAACCATCATTGTTGATTTTAGAAATAATACCAACGTGACCTGAATTTTCGTTGTATTTCCAAACTGCTAAGTCACCAACTTGAGGTCTGTAACCTGATGCTTTTGTTGAATATTTGCCAGCTCTTTCAGCTTTTCTTCTGATGCTTTGAGTTGATTCATCAAAACCGAAAGTTTTTTTGTTGTTACCGTTTTGACCTTGACCATAGCACCAAGAAACGAATGATGCACACCATGGATTGCCGTTTGCTCTACCAAATCTGTATTTGTTAACGTCAGCTGAATTATTAGAGCTACCGTTTTCAGTAACACCAATTTGAGATTTTGCTAAGCTGATAGCGTTTGAAACTTTATTGTTTGTCAATGAAACATTGTTGCTTCTTACGTTAGTACCAAATGAACCAAAGTTGTAAGAAGGAGTTGACATTGTACCGAAAGAAGGCATTGCAGTCATAATTGAGTTCATTGAAGCTAATGCGTTTAATGCTGAGTAGTCAACTGATGTGTTCATGTTACCGAATGAGAAAACATCACCCATCATGTTTAACATAGATAATTGAGAAAAGAATTCGCCACCGAAATTCATTGAACCTAATGTATTAAAATTTGAAAAATTAATTGACATTGTTTACTCTCTTTTTTATCTCTCGTACTTATATAAAGTATTTTTTTCTAAAAAAATTGCTTTTTTTGTTTT
>OGLM01000150.1_pt1 | contig 84596 bp, 57 predicted proteins | sample 1572531 | NCBI WGS metagenome assembly OGLM01 (sample SAMEA2581909, study PRJEB24529) | metagenome | biome: Human gut stool | place: China | collected 2011
CAGCTAATTCGCTACGTTTTACCCAAATTTACTTTTTCGCTATGTGTTTATTTTACCTTTTCGAGTGCGCTAACGGATCAATTATATAGTGGTCAATTACGATTTCATGAGTTTGCAGACGATTGGGGTGTTTCTACATTCGGGCATCTAACGGAACATTTCAGTCATCGCAATCGGAACTCCAAACACTATCCAGTATTTTCAGTTACCAAAGATACAGGTTTTATTCCTCAAGAAGAGCAATTTGAAAGTAGAGAGATTACTGGAGATGACATTAGCTCATATAAAATCATTCGGCAGGGCGAATTTGCTTATAATCCGGCTCGGATCAATGTGGGTTCAATTGCTCGCTATGACAATGAGACCCCGTGTTTGATTAGTTCTCTATATGTTTGTATCAAACCTGCTGCTGATATTGACTCCGATTGGCTGTTATATTTGCTTAAATCGAAGAGAGCTATATTCTATTACAATTTGTATGGTGAAGGAGGTGTAAGGATTTATTTATTTTATCCCAATTTTTCCCGTATTAAAGTAAAAGTCCCATCAATTCAAGAACAACATAGAATAGCTGCTCTTTTAAAATATATTGCTGATAAGATACTACAAGAGAAAAAGTTAAAAGATCTATATATGGCTCAAAAACAATTCTTATTGCAACGCTTGTTTATATAAACATTTGATTAAGTAAATATTGTTTTTGCCTTTGATATGCAGACTGAAGTTGTCGAGCATTGTGGATTTGTTTATCTATACTTTGAAGGATTTCTGCAATCTTATGTTGTATAACAAGGCAAGGTACGACGATATGTAAAGGTTCTATTTCAGAAATATAATGCCGCTTATGCTCTTCAGAAATGAGATTAAGAAAAAGTAAATATTCATATATAAAATAAAGATTGACATTTGTTTTTGCCGTCAGAATTTTAATAGCAGAGGATTTTATTTTAAATGGGAAACTAACAAACTTTATATCCATTGTAAAATCATCAAATAGATACTGTTCCCAAAAGTGTGTCTGGAGAAGGATAAATAAAAAAGTCTACAGATTTTTTAGATTTGTTTTTAGAACCAACAAAAAACTAAAAAAGGAGTAGACTTATGATGTTGACAAAGGAACAACTTTCCGAATTAATATGCAAACATTCGGAGCGGGAAAATGGTCTTCAGGATCTGTTGGAAATCTTGTTGGAGAGTATGATGGTCTCGGAACGCCGGGAATATCTCCGGGAAAACTCCGCATCAGGGAATAAATGCAACGGCTTCCGTCCGGGGCATAGTTACGGTCATGGCCGTACGCTGACGTTCCGGATACCCCGAGATCGCTACGGGAACTTTCATCCCCGGATTCTGGCGATCCTGCGCCATCAGGAAGATGAATGCGAACGCCTTGCCGGAACACTTTACACGAAAGGACTTACGCAGGAACAGGTCGGCGAGGTATTCCAGGATATCTATGGCGAGCACTACAGCAAGGCGAGCATTTCGCGAATGCTGGACTACCTCCGAGAAGATGTCTCGCAATGGCTCACGCGCTCTTTGGAGGCTTATTACCCGATCGTCTTCATCGATTGCGTACACATGAAGATCCACCGCAAGCGGAGCGTAGAAACAGAAGCTTTCTACGTAGTGCTCGCCGTGCGTGAAGACAAGCGGCGCGAGGTGTTGGGGATCTTCAATAAGCCCGCGGAAAGCGCCCTGGGCTGGGGCGAGATGCTCGCAGAGTTGCAGGAACGAGGCGTTCGGAAGATCGGCCTGGTGTGCGCCGACGGGCTGAAGGGTCTGGAGGATGTCATCAGTACGGTCTTTCCCGGGACGCCGCTGCAACGCTGTACGACGCACCTGAAACGCAATCTGCTGAGCTGCGTGCGCAACGGCGACAAGGGAGAGCTGGCCGAGGATCTGCGACAGGTCTTCCGTACGGGGGATCGCAGCTATACGGTGGAGAGAGCCTGGGAACAATGGCAGACACTTTGTGAGAAATGGGGTCAGGATTATCGCAGTTTTCGACGACGGGCGGAGGATCCGACTTACAAGGCCTACTTCACCTATCTGAATTACGAGGCAAGGATTCAGTCGATGATCTACACGACGAACTGGATCGAGCGGCTGCAGAAGGATTTTCGACGGGTTACACGCATGCGGGGAGCCATGCCCAACGAGGAGTCGGTTCTGCTGCTGATGGGCAAAACGGCCATGGATAAGAAATCCTACCTGAGGCCGGTACCGCGAATCGACCTGGATCGGGATTTATTCCCCGAGTGAAGACTATAACACAAAAAGAAGAACAACACGCCGCGGCGTGTTGTTCTAAACCAAGAATCGCTATATTTGCATATCTGAAGAATCTGAAGGCGCCTGCCCAGACACACTTTTTGAAACACTACCATAATGTATTGATAATCAATACAAATAGACTTCTTTAACGAGGAAGAATGTTGATATTTTTAGGATGGGTTAAACGATTAAACACGAGCGCGATAAACAATATGAATTTGTTTATCGCGCTCATGTTTTATATCTATTTTTAAGGGCAGAGTCCTTTAAGACATTATTGGTTTGTCATTGCACATACGATTCTTTTTCCATGTAATACAAACCTTCGCCTCTATCACCATATTCCAGATCCTCCAGTTCCACCTTGAAAATATGGTATGGTAATGACGTTGTGCATTTAGGCTTGTCCACGGTCAATAGATAGGCATTGCCATATTCATCGGCCGAATAATACTCTTTGATCTCCTGTTTCATCAGCACGGTGACCTCCTCTCCATCTATCCATACTCTAGCATTCAGCTGATCCGGATGCGGCGCGGTGAATATTCCTTTTGCGCTTCCCGTGACAGTTGATTGTTTAATACCGCTCAAGTCTTCCCCGTGCGCTCCCATATACCCCTGTTCTGTAATTTTATGAAAACGGGTCAGGCTCATCGGCCGAACAAAGATTTGGTACGTCGGCATACCTCCGGGAATATAGAAAGCGTGCAATCCGTATACCTCCATACGGTGATAACGTATATTGATTGTCGTGTCACGGTCGGCAATGAAATCCCATGCCCAGAATTCCAGACGCTGATCCTCATTTGATACTCCGTTGCTTGTATGTGGATAAACATCAAGATCTACGGCAGCCATACTTTGATACTTGCCTTTTGGAATGCGTGCCGTATAGTGTCCTTGGTTATCTGTTAATACTTCTACCGAGTTGTTGAACGAGGGGTTCTGCCACATTACCGTACAACCGGATATTGGGGCGCCGTTAAAATCCGTTACCTGTCCTCTGATTATCACGCTGTCTTGGGGTGTTTGTGCCAAAAGTTTACCTGCGAAAAACAGAAAAGCGATAATGAGTCTGCAATTCATTTTATATGATTTTAGATAGATCTGACATGCAAATATAGCGTAATCTTCCTTACGCTTATAATAATTATTTTATTGTTTCTCTATCCTATTCCCCTTCGTCACCCTGCCTGTCTCGGATGGTGAGGGCTGTTTGAAAAAGTTTTATTGTCTGTGAAGTCGTATACATATATTAGAAGCTGTTTAAATTTATTTATAATTAGTTGTAAATCAGTAGGTTAATTAGGATATTTTTCGTAACTTTATGGTTATCAAGACATTAAAGTTGTGCATAAGTACCCAACCAACCTGACTGATAAACAGTGGCCAGTTATAAAAAATATGCTGGACTCCAAAGAAAGATTCAGAAAATATTCACTGCGCTCTGTTTTTGACGGCATCCTGTACATCGTGAAGACCGGCGTGCAGTGGAGAATGCTCCCCTCGGATTTCGCTCCGTGGCAGACAGTGTATTACTATTTCAGCAAGTGGAAGAACGAGGGCCTGCTTGAAGAGATCTTCGACACCCTCCGCGGCATTGTCCGCCGTCTTTCGGGCAGGGCGGAGAGTCCCAGCCTTGGGATCATCGACTCAAGGAGTGTCAGGACCTCCCATCATATTGATGGTCAAAGGGGAATAGACGGCAACAAAAAGATAAAAGGCAGGAGGGAGCACATAGTGGTTGACACACTGGGGCTGCCCATGTCGGTGAGAGTCCATCCGGCTAACGTCCATGACAGCGTAGGGGCGGAAGAGGTGTTCGAATCCATGAGATACAAATTCACTGGGCTGAAACGGATTCTGGCGGACGGAGGTTACAGGGGCGAGACTGTCAGGAACACGGTCAAGAGACTGCTGCATTGCGATCTGGATGTCGTACTCAGGTCTGACAAACGGACGGACAGATTTGTCCCTATGCCAAAAAGATGGATTGTCGAGCGCACTTTCTCATGGCTCGAGAACTTCAGGAGACTGACCATTGACTATGAATACAGGGCCGATACGCACGAAGCCATGCTGCATATCGCTGCCATAAAATTATTTTTGAATAAAATTTAAACAGCTTCTTAGAAATTTCTACTGTTTTCACTTAGCTTATTTTGCGGCCGAGATAAATTTCCGCACGGAAAGATCTTGGAAATTATCGACATCGAAATTACGGCTTCTGCGGTATAATACGTGTAATGCAATATAACATTGGCGATATCCGTTATTTTATCGGCGGAATTGGCCGTAAAAAACTTTTGACAATTTTGCAAATGGCGTATATTTGCAAGCCCAAATAGAACAACGACGAAGGGCCGGTATGCTGTAAAAAATAATGTTTGACAAATAGGGATTATGTTTAAAGGTACGTTTTACCGAACCATATTATATATTTTAGTCTTCGTCTCGAGCATTGCTCTTGCGGGGTGTTATGATGCCGATGATAACGCGGCAGCGGATGCGGGCGGCTTCTTGTGGTTGAACCTGTCCAAGGGCGAGACGCGTGCCGCGATAGACAGCGACGGTGCCGGCGCATTCTCGGAGGGAGACCGTGTGGGGCTGTTTATAGACAATGGCACGACTACACAGTACCGCGAGTTGGTATACGAAGGCGGGGAATGGCTTCCGCGCCTGCGCAGGCAGGAGTTCGGCATGGGAAGGCTTACATTGTCGGCGCACTACCCTGTCGTTGCCGGAGCTTCGGACGCTGCGCCTGAGGGGTATGGGTTTGATGTTGCGCAGGATCAAAGCGGCGCCGGGTATGCCGAGTCAGATCTGTTGACGGCACAAACGGTAATCGACGAGGACCGTTATATGGGACAATTAACCTTCGGCCATGCGATGCATCGTCTGCGTATCGAGTTGTCGGGAGATGCCGTGTCAACGGAGTCGTGAGCCTGCTGACCGGAGAGGCTGAAGTTTCGGATGGAGAGTTCGGGTGGATCGTTCCTTCGCAAAATAATGACGGCAGCCTCGAAGCCGTGATTTACCCGCAGGAGGCGGCACCCTACCGCGACGGTGACGGAGTGTTGCTGCGTGTGACGGCCGGCGGTAAGGTGTATGATTTCAAGGCACCGCAGACGTTGGGTGACGGCAGCCCTTTGGAGAGATTCGAGGCCGGCAAGCAGATTACGATCCGACTTTCGTTGAAGGAGGCTGTCGTTTCGGAGTGGGCCAACCGCAAGGTTTGGGCATATGGTATAACTCCGGCTCCTGACGACGCGTGGATACAGTTGTACCCCGACCTCTATTCGACTTATCACTTGCCGTGGAAAAAGGAGTACGGCTGGTACGATTGCAACAAGCTGAATCCGACGGATGCTGCGGGAGGTGTCCCCGATGGGAGCATGTGCTGGGCTGCCGTGGGTTCGAACCTTTTGCATTGGTGGTTCAGGCACAACATGAAATATGTCGAGATGTATGGCGACAAGTATAAGGGTCCCGATTACAGCTATCCGCTGCCTAAGGCTCAGGAGAGCGATATATTTCAATGTTTCGTTGATTCGTTCCTCGACGAGGGCGGTTATGGCGATGCAGGAATCAACTGGTTCATTCACGGCGACATCCCGTCGACGCCGGCACGCAGATACCCTTATAACGACGGCGGGTATTTCAAGGATGTATTCCCCGCGGGAGTACGTCTCGGAAAGAGCATACGCGGTATGAGCAAGGAGCGTTTCAACGATACGATAAAGGATGCCTTGGCCAACAGAAAGGCTATCGGCGTATCGATAGGAGTAGTCTCATCATCGGGCCATATTGAGACGATCTGGGGTGCCGAGTTCGACGAGAACGGGGACATTTCATACATATACATGTCCGACAACAACGACCGTGATCTGTTCGAATCTGACGGCATAGGCTGCGGCCGATATCAGATTGTCTATGGCACCTATCCCGAAGGCGGCACCTATACGGGATATCTGACGGGATATATCGGCTCGACAAAGCCTGTGAACATTGCCGGCCTGACCATAATCGAATTGGGCGAGGAGTATTGGAAGAGATATTTCGGACTTTGACTCGACAAGACAGACAAATATCAATTATAACGAATAACAACAATCAATAACCAACAGTAGTATGAGAATAGCATATTATGCGTCTATTGCTGCAGCTCTGCTGATGTTTGCGAGCGGCTGCCACAAGGAGAAGGACAATGTTGTCGCTGGCGCCGACAAGAAAATAACCCTGCGTCCAACGATTGCCATGCAGTCCGAGGCGCGCATGCAGACGCGTGCTCCGCAGCTTAACGGTATCGGCAGCGGAAACTTCTCGGACGGAGATACGTTTACGCTCTACACCACTTCGGCTTCGGGCCAGACTACGTCGCTGAGCTATACGGTAGGTGAATGAAAACTCTATTGGAAGGACGTGATGTTCGCCGAGCAGGACAAGAGTGTGGATTTTGCTGCGTGCTATCCCGAGTGCGAGGTCGTGGGAGGCAAATTTACGTTCGATCTCGAGACGGCATCCGATACCGATCTCCTGTGGGCGCACACCAAGGGCGTGGCCGTATGGACAGAGGTGCCAGTGGAACTTGCGTTCGAGCACGTGATGCACTCTCTGGTCTTCAACTTTTCGACCAACTCGGATGAGATTGCGCTGGATCAGATCAAGACCGAGTGTACGGCCAAATCCACGTGTGAGGTTGATCTTGCAAACGGTGCTATAGACAACTCGTCATCGCGTAAGGCGACATTCTCGCAGGCGGGTGCGAAGGCCGTATTCCGTATCGTGCCCCAGCGCAGCTCTGATGTTGCGATAAAGATCTCGGCGGGAGAGTCGGAGAAGACATTCAATCTTTCGGATGTTGTTTCGGAGCATGACAACCTTGAAGGAGGCAAGACTCTTACGGTGAACCTCACGGTCAAGGATGGCAAGATCACCGTCGACGGCAGTTCTATCGTCGGCTGGGGTGATCAGGGCAGTGTCGATGACGAGATCATTCTTTAGTCCCTTAATTTAGGCATTGCTACAAAAACTGAAGATGCGGCCTTTGGGCCGCATCTTTTCGTTTATATCTTGCCGACGGTTAGACAGCGGCATGGATATATTTGTTCCTATTTCAAGACTGCCGCGATTTTGGTTTCGGCATCTCGTATCATATCCAGCGTTCCGCTGCCGTCGCTGACATATTTTACCACCATACGTGCATACTCTATCGCTTCACGCCGCTGCGGGGTGTCTGGCATTGCCTCGGCCTGCTCTACGGTGCGCAGCAGAGTGCCCAGATCCTCCAACTCGGCCAGATTGCCCGGACGCATGGTGTTGATGGCGGCATTCAGATCGGCCGCAACCTTATCGACCTCCGTTTGCGAGTAACGTCTGCCGAGGTTGCCGTATGCCGCCTCGGCACGGGCATATTGCTCAGCAAGGCGTGAATATCCATGCGGTGCCCATGGAGCGAACTCCGGAACCTTCACCTCAAGCGCCTGCCATGTCTGCTCAGCCTTGATGCGGGCAGCAGCTATCTGCATCAACTCCTTCAACGTCGATTTGTCGACCTGCGACGCTGCGTCGAGTGCCGCTGCAGCCTGTCGTACAAGATAGGCCTGACGGTCGATCTGCATCTGCGATTGCGGCGTGGCCGCTACCCTTTCGGCCTCTGTGATAGTCTGCCGCATACGCTGCAGGCTCTCGTCCGTATAGATGTCGGGCGATATGGCCTCGGCTTCGGCCAAAGCTTCGGTCAGAGGTGTCGCGTCCGTAACCGTAGCCTCAAGCGCCCCGATGGCCGCCTCTATCGCCTTGACGCAGTTGTCGGCCTGCTCTTTCGTTACGACCTGCTGCGTAAGGAGATTGCGGCTTTGGCCGATCAGCCCTGCAAGTGCGGTGTACGACATTTCGGTGTAGTGCTCCGAGGGATATGCCTCGGCGGCTTGTATGGCAGCCCGTATCGTTTGCTTGTATTCGGCACTCGGGTCGCCCTGAATGTCGAGACGCAGATAATGTGTCGTATTATGGTCGGTATAGTAGTCCGGCAGGAACTCCTTCCCATGGAAACGCAGCGCGTAGACATTCGCCTCGTACCCCTTGCCCTCTCTGGCTCCGAGAGTCTCGACATCACTCAGGTCGGATGCCATGCTCACGGATGCGTCGTCCCAGCTCTCCATATCTGTCGCCGTCATTACCAGAGGCCCGTACATCAACGCTCCGGCCCACATCGGTGTAAAGGGTGTCTTGGTCTCATTCTTTGCCGTGGCGGCGGTCTCCATCTTGTCGGGTCCGAAATCTATGTGCGGCGTGAAGGGCATCGTAACCTCCACGACATCGCTCTTCTTCCATTTGCGCGCGGGGATTGTCACGTATGAACTCGGACGATAGTCGTCCGCTACCGATACGCCGTTAAGTTTGATGTCGAACCCTTCCGTGGCCCAATATGGTACGCGCAACTTCATGGCAAAGCGTGCCGAGCCGCGTGTGATGCGTATGGTCGAATGCTCGGCCGGCCATTGGCACTCTTGGCTTATCGTCACATGTTTCTGATCCCAACGTGCTTCGGTAGGCATGTAAAGGGCGACCCAAAGCGTCGAGTCAGATACGAAATATGTCGCTTCCTGATACTTTACGTGGTTCTCGGAACCTGTGCCGCCGCAGCAGGTCGACTGCGGAGTCTCGTTACCCCAAGGTTTTGAGGCGTTCAGGCCTACGGCATATTGGTAGGTGGTCATGTAGTGTGTCGGATGGAGCGACCCGACGATCTGGTTGTAGAGTACACGTTCGTAGTAATCCATGTACCGTGCGTCGTCGGGTGCGTAGCAGTTCAGATCCTTTGTCAGCTTGGCAAGATTATATGCGCAGCAGGTCTCGTTTAGCGTCGGCGACGGATAGAGGTTGCCCTCGCTGTCCGAGGTGACGTTGGTGGCCATGCTCAGGATCTGCGAATAGGGCTGGCGGAACATCTCGCCGTTGCCCACGCCGCCCATGGCATAGCGGTAACGCCCCTGAATCATATTCCAGAAGTTCTCCGAGAGGTTGTAATAGTACGGGTCGGCATTGGTGCGGTAGGTACGCAACGCCCCGACGATCATCGGGATGTGCTGGTTGGCGTGGCGCGTACGTATGGCATCGACGTTCACGGCCAGCGGATCGTAGAAGGCGGGGCTGTCGAAACAGTTGGCCGCCTCGATAAGTCGCGCCTTATCCTCTTCGTCGTCGACCATCTCGGCCAGACGTGCCAGCGACTCGCTCATGCCGCCGACCTCACCCGCGATATACATGTTCCACATCTCGTAACGGTTGCCAGGGCGTGCACGCCGCTGCTCCTGTGTGCCTCCGGTCTCGACATAGGTGCGGTAGTGCATGCGGTTCCACACCCAAAGACCCATATCCTTGGCTATGAGCAACGCCTTGTCGGCGATTCGGTCGTCGTCAACGTATGTCGCGATATCTATAAGCCCCGCCAGCTGCTTGTGTATCGAATAATATGGCGCCCACACCCAGCTGTTGTTGTTATACGCGCGGTACATCTCGATCAGGGCGGCGTGCTGTGCCGGTATGGCGTTCAGATATCCGTATCCGTACTTGTTATATTGGGTCTTGTAACGGTCGAAGTCCTCCCACGTTCCCTGCATGTGCCGCAGCTCCTCTTCGGGGGCAAAGTCCCGTGCCTCCCAGTAGCGGCCCAGAGAGTCGCACCATACAAACGTCCGCTCCTGACACTCGCGCAGCTCGTCGACCATACGCGCGATGTTGCGGCGCAGCGCTTCGCGCTTGTCGCGATCCTCGCAGCAGGCGTATGCAAAGGCCATGGCCGACATGTAGTGTCCCGAGCCGTGTCCCTTGAGTTTCGTTGTGGGTGAATCCCATCCGTCCGAGACGGTGTATCCTTCGGTCGGCAGGCCGTATGTGTCGCGGTAGTTATAGAGTTGCTGCGTCACGTCGAGCGACAGCAGGTGATCTATGGCAAGCTCCCGGTTGGACGTGAGGCGGTTGTCCCCCGTCACCTTGACTTTGTTCAGAGGCAGGGGCTGAGCCGAAGGTTCGGGTGAGGGCGTATCATAGACCCCATCCACGACCGTCACATCGGCATATACCGGATAGCCGTCAGGGGTGGTGTTGTCACCAAGAATAAAGCCCTTGACCGTATATGTCGATCCGACGGGATTTATCGATATGTCGGCCTGCTCGCGTTCGGCCGCCTCGGACGAATTGCGCCACCGTACCTGCCGCAACTCACGGCTGCCGTCCGAATACTCGACCATCAGTTGATACGGCAGCCGCGGCGCCGTACCTGCGGGCGCATTTACAGTGACGCTGTCTACACGTACGATGGTGCGATACCCCACTTTTCCCGGGGCGTCTGCCATATCGCCGTGCTGAGGCATGGCACGTAGCGTTTGTGCGGACATAAGCATCGACAACATGATTGTGACGGCGGCAAATGCCTTCATGGTGGTTGCAGCCAAAGAGGCCGGATACGGATTGCGCTTAATGGTCAGTATATGCATGAATACAGTTTGATATTTATTGTTAAATGTCAGATTGAAAATGCGATAAGACAAATTTATGAATTTTTTGTGACTGAAAAAACATCTTTCGGGGCATATTTGTACACTGACGAGGTTTTTATACGTATTTCAGAACAATTCTTATAACAAATATCTGCTGCATATCCCGAGTGAAGCCATGGTGTCGTAATAACATATTCCGAGTGTCGTAGCTATTGGTCTAAAGGTTCGATTTTGGACTTTATATACAATATTTAGATTCTTAATCCGGTATCTTTGTATGTAAAAATACAAGCATACAAAGATTATGAGCGAACAAGATATCACGAATCTCACACTTGATACGCTGCTTGAAAATTTCGAACTGCGGAAAGAAGATTTTCGTTACGAGGGCTGTCTCATCACATCGAAGATAAGCCTTGACAGGGATGTGCGTCGCAAACTTTTTCGAGTGCCGATACGACTGAATGCCTCGCTGATAATTCTCTGTTCCAAGGGTTCGATATCGCTGACCTCGAACCAGACTCATTATACGCTGCGCGAGCATGCCATGTTTCTGAATCGTCCGACGGCCGTCATACAGGGTGAGGCGGATGAGGATGCCGAGATATATGTGGCCATGTGGCCCGACACATTCATGCAGCAGATAAACGTCGATCTGAAGTTGATGACCGGATTGCTGCTCAAGGTAGACAAGAACCAGCTGCTCTATCTCGACGACAAGGAGTGGGACGACATCATGCGGTCGATTCATGACATCTGTGCCGAGACATATCTGAGCGACATATTCACGGGCGAGATCATACGTTCCGAACTGCGTCTTCTTATCTACCGTATATGTCGCGTCATAGACCACTATACGGACATCAGCGAGATGACCCCGAAACTCATTCCGCACGATCGCCATGAGCGTTATTTCGAGCGTTTCATGCAGGTTGTCTCACGCCACTACATGCAGGAGCGGTCGGTCGGGTTCTATGCCGACGAGTTGAACCTCACGCCCAAATATCTGACGACGGTCATCCGCAAGGCCAGCGGACGTACGGCTACCGACTGGATCAACAGTTTCGTCATACTCGAGGCGAAGAACCTGCTGAAATATTCGACGCTGAGCATTCAGGAGATAGCCTACAAGCTCAATTTCCCGAACCAGTCCTTTTTCGGCAAGTATTTCAAGAACCACACGGGACAAACGCCATCGGCATACCGTATGAACGACTGATCGTATTGATATTCGCAACCGACAGACACCATTGTCCTATTGGGACTGTTATATACGACGGCGGCAGGTACTCGTTGGAATACCTGCCGCTGTCGTTTCTATTTATTCCCTGCCGTTTAGTGGATGATCTTCTCGAGCGAGTCGAGCGACTTGCGAATAACCGAATCGGGAACGTTGCAATCGGTCAGATTGTGCTCGAAATACTGCTCATAGGCGTACAGGTCTATAAGACCGTGTCCCGAGAGGTTGAAGAGTATGGTCTTGGGCGTACCCTCCTCCTTTGCCTTCAGAGCCTCGCGCACGGCCACGGCAACGGCATGCGTCGATTCGGGTGCGGGAATGATACCCTCGCTCTTGGCAAACATCATACCTGCCGAGAAGGTCTCCAACTGCGGTACCGACTGTGCTTCGATAAGACCATCCTTGTACAGCTGGCTTACGATCGAGCCGGCGCCGTGATAACGCAATCCGCCGGCGTGTATGTCGGCAGGCTGGAAGTTGTGTCCCAATGTGTACATTGGCATCAGCGGCGTCATGCCGGCCGTGTCGCCATAGTCGTATTGGAACTCGCCGCGTGTGAGTTTGGGACACGATTCAGGCTCTACAGCTATGATACGCGTCTTTTTGCCCTCGCACAGATTGCGGCGCAGGAACGGGAAGCCTATGCCGGCGAAGTTGGAGCCGCCGCCGAAACATCCGATAACGATGTCGGGCTCGTCGCCCGCAATGGCCATCTGCCGCAAAGCCTCTTCGCCGATGACGGTCTGGTGCATGAGTACATGGTTCATGACGCTGCCCAGACAGTAACGCGTCGTCTCGCCATGCTCCAGCGCTACCTCCACAGCCTCCGATATGGCTATGCCCAAGTTGCCCGAACACTCCGGATCACGTGCCAGAATCTCGCGTCCAGCCTTTGTCGTATTGCTGGGCGAAGGTATCACGTCGGCACCCCACGCATTCATCAACAGCTTGCGATAGGGCTTCTGGTAGTAGCTTACCTTGACCATGTAGACGCGCAGGTCGATATTGAAATACTGGCATGCCAGAGCCATGGCACTGCCCCACTGTCCGCCTCCGGTCTCCGTCGAGAGGTATTTTATACCCTGCTTGGCATTGTAGTATGCCTGCGGTATTGCGGTGTTGGGCTTGTGTGAACCGGCCGGTGACGTACCCTCGTTCTTGAAGTAGATCTTTGCCGGCGTGTCGAGCATACGCTCGAGGTTATAGGCACGGACGACGGGCGTCGGACGCCATATCTTATAGAGATCCTGTACTTGGTCGGGTATCTCGATGTAACGTTCGGTCGACATCTCCTGCTTTACGAGCTCCTCGCCGAATATGCGGCACATAGCTTCGGCCGTTACCGGTTTCTTGGTCTGCGGGTCGAGGGCCGGCAGCGGTTTGTTGGGCATGTCGGCCACGATATTGTACCATGCCGTCGGCATCTCGTTTTCGGATAGTAGAATCTTCTTTGTCTTCATATATGAATTGAGTAAGGTTAATGTTGTCGGCCGTGTTACGAAAAAAGCCATTGTTCAATGAAACAATGGCTTTTTTTCGGTTCCGCAAGTCGCATACTCTCTGAACGTCATTGTTTCATATTCCCAATGAGCGCCACCACCAGAAGTTATGCGAATTACGATACATTATCACTATGCTTTACGATGCAAATATAATAAAATTTCTTAAATATATGCATCTGCAATGCATTTTTCCTGCATTTTTATTTATATGCAAATTTGAGACCCTGCAGTTTGTTCCAGTCGCCGCGGGTGAAGTCGGGCACAGCGACAGGCATGCTGTTGTGCTTGGCCGATGTTGCCGACAGCTCGCCGATGCACGACCATTCGGCAGCGTCGTATACATCCTGATCGAGCGGCAGACCGTTCTGCAGGCAGTATACCAGACGATAGTCCATCACGAAGTCCATACCGCCGTGACCGCCGACCTGCTTGGCCTTATCCTCGATTTCGCGGTGGATGGGATGCTTGTAAGCCTCCATAAGGGCGGCACGCACGTCATTCGGAACGAAGCTGTGAGGATCGATCTGTGCACCCTCGGGCAGGATGTCGGCGCTGATCTGTCCCGGCATGAAGGTGAAGCCCTCGATAGGATACTTGTTGGCGAAGCCCTTGGTTCCGGTCAGCTGATAGAGTCGGTTGTAGGGACGCGGCGTGTAGACGTTGTGCTGGATCTCGATGGTCTGACCCTGCTCGGTCTTTACCAGAGTTACGGTGTGGTCGCCGTTTGCAAACTCCGTAGAACCCATCTTCTCCTTAGCCTTGGCAAGTCCATTCACCGACTTTGAATCCATACATACGAGGTAATTGAGCTTGTTGCCGCGGTGTATGTTCAGAGCTTGGCAGCAGGGGCCGAAACCGTGCGTGGCATATACATCGCCGCGGTGCTTCTGGTTGAAGTCCAGACGCCAGTTGTTGTGATACGAATCCCAGAAATCAGACAGATTGTGTATATATGCACCCTCGGCATGTACGATCTCGCCGAAGAGACCCTGCTGGGCCATATTGAGGCTCGTAAGCTCGAAGAAGTCATAGACGCAGTTCTCGAGCATCATGCAGTGGCGGCGCGTACGCTCCGAGGTGTCGACCAGCTGCCAGCACTCGGCCACGCTCATGGCGGCGGGAACCTCCACGGCTACGTGCTTGCCGTGCTCCATGGCATATACTGCGATGGGCACATGGTTCACCCAGTCGGTCGCTATATATATAAGGTCTATATCGTCGCGCTCGCAAAGTTGCTTGTATGCCTCATCGCCTACATAGCTCTCGGCCTTGGGGAAGCCTGCACCCTCGAGGATTCTCTGGCACTTGTCGACATTCGACTGCTCAAGGTCGCAAAGTCCCTTGATCTCGACGCCCTCCAGATGCGTGAAACGCTCCACGGCACCCGGGCCGCGCATGCCGAGGCCGATGAAGCCGACACGTACAACCGGTATGGGGTCGGCTGCAAATCCGAGCATCGACTCCTGACCGGCGGCGCGCGCAGGCTCATCGAATACGATCATGCCGTCCTTGAATGAATAGTTTTCTCCCTGTATGGGATTGGATGCCCCACAGCATCCCGTCAGTATGGCACCCGCCAGAAGTGCGCATCCGACAAACAAATGTTTGATTCTCATGATTGGTAAAGTTTATTTGGTTTAGTCCGCTTGCTTGTTCTCGCCGTTACCGTCGCCGCCATCTGCAAATTCGTGCTTGCAGTAGTTGTATCCGTAGTAATCGAAGAGTTGCGTGAGGTGACGCATGCGCTGCATGAACGACGCATAGTCCTTGCGGTCGTAACTCCATCCCACCTCGGCTATGGCGCTCAGACGCGGCAGAGCCATATATTGCGCATACGGGTAGTTGTCGATATATTCTGTCCACAGGTTGCCTTGTACGCCGAGAATATATTTGCGCTGCTCGTCGTTAAGCTGGTTGTACGGGTCGAGCGCGTATGAGGTTTCGAGCGGCAGATAACCGCCTATGGCCAGAGGCTCGTTGTCTACATCACGCGTCTGATAGTAGTCGAGGTAGCAGTTCGAGTTGGGTGACATGATGACATGGTTGCCCAGACGTGCGGCCTCGATGCCGTAACCCGGGCCGCGCCATGCCATGACCGTGGCGCTCTTGGTAACACCGCCCTCGAGGATCTCGTCCCAGCCTATGATCTTGCGGCCGTGGTCGTTGAGAAACTTCTCGATTCGCTTGGTGACGTATGCCTGAAGTTCAGCCTCATTCTTCAAGCCCTCCTCGCGTATGCGTTTCTGGCATGCGGGGCACTTCTTCCAGAAGGTCTTGGGGCACTCGTCGCCGCCGATGTGGATATATTCCGAGGGGAATAGCTCCATCACTTCCGTCAGCACATCCTCCCAGAAGGTGAACGACGACTCCTTGCCGGGGCAAATGACGCGCTCGTCGACACCCCACCACGTGGCTACCTCGTATTGTTCGCCCGTGCATCCGAGTTCGGGATATGCAGCCAGAGCCGCTACCGAGTGGCCCGGGATCTCGATCTCGGGAATCACCGTGATGAACCGTTCGGTGGCGTATTTAACCACATCGCGCACTTCGTCCTGAGTGAAGAATCCGCCGTAGGGCTTGCCATCCTGTCCCTTGTTGCGACCCGTGGGCGACGATTTGCGTATGCTGCCCACCTCCGTCAGACGTGGATATTTCTTTATCTCGATACGCCAGCCCTGATCCTCCGTAAGATGCCAGTGGAACTTGTTGATCTTGTGCATGGCAAGAATATCGAGCATGTCCTTGACCTCGTCGACGGTGAAGATGTGGCGTCCCATGTCGAACATAAAGCCGCGATATGCGAAATAGGGTTTGTCGCTGATCTGGCAGGCGGGGATCTCGACACGTGCGCCCTGCTCGGTGAATGCGGCCACGGGCAGCATCTGACGCAGGGTCTGTAATGCATAGAATACGCCGGCCGGCTCCTTGGCTGCGATCTCTATGCCCGATGCATCAACATCCAGACGGTACTCTTCATCAGCCAGAGACTCATCCTGTATGACATTTATGGCGTGTTTCAGGGGCTTGACGGCATTTACAACCTCTGCATCACGGCCGAAAACGTCATTCATGACGTCACTCCAGAAATTTGCGGCCCAAGTCATGCGTTCGTCGCCGAATGTCAGCACAACGGGGGTCGATGCCTTCAGTGTGAATGTTCCTTCCGATGCGGTTACCGCAGCCGGTTGGGGGACGATGTCGATAGTCTGTTCTGCAGGAATACTCTTTCCGCAAGATGCGTTCATGAACACGGCCACCGAGATGAGTCCCAGAGAAAAAATGTTTAGAATTTTATTCATAGGGTAATGGTTAGGGTTATATCATTCAAAGATAGGGCTTTTTAGCCTCCTGTCCAAATTTTGCGAACAAATTTTATCGTTTTATCTGTTATTGTGGCATTTTTCCAGATTTTGGGGCCAAAAAGTAACAATCCTACACGTGAAACTGTCGGCAGCTTTCGATGTCGAAGGCAAGATGCGGCATATCGAATGACGACGGCGATGATTATTATTTGATTTTTTGGAATAAAATAGTTATATTTGTAACGGTTTCGCATTTGAAACGCAATTCAAAATACGAAACCCAACCATGCTGACCGACAAAAACCGATACAACATACCCATTCTTGCCAAGGGCATGGCGCTTTTGGAGGAGATATCGCGCAATCCTCAGGGGTTGACGCTGACCGAACTTACCTCGATACTCAACGCTCCGAAGACGTCGCTATATCGTATTCTGTGCTCGCTGGCCGAGCTCGGATACCTGCGTCGCGACGACCGTACGGCCCGTTTCTCGATGACGCACAAGATCTTCGACATGGCCATTTCGTCGATCGGAAGCCCCTCGTTGCTCGAATATGCGTATGACTCCATGCGGCGATTGCGTGACACGCTTCTCGAGACTGTTGTCATAGGCACGCTTACCGAGAATCAGGTCGTAATACTCGACCAGATAATCGGCCTGCACCACTTCTGCTTCACCGTCAAGCCCGGCATGAATGTCGAGCTTCATGCTTCGGCCCCGGGCAAGGCCATTGCGGCATATATGGAGGTGGATGAACTGCGCCTGTTGCTGGACAAGATCAGATATACGCGCCACAACGAGAATACGATCTCGTGCGAAGCGGATTTCCTTGCCGCGCTGGACGAGGTGCGGCGCACGGGATATGCGTTGGATCGCGGCGAGGAGATTGTCGGTGTCAGATGCATCGGCGCACCCATATTCAACCGCTATGGGAAGTCTGTGGCTGCGGTGTGGATAACGGGCCCGGAGGGACGTATCGGCGACGATGTTATCCCCTCGCACGGCGAGGCCATAAAACGCTGCGCCGATGAGATATCGCACAAACTCGGATATATGAATTGACTTTAGAGATACCACGCCATGAAAAGGTTCCTGCTCTTCATCCCCTTGATTGCCACGGCTGCTGCATTCGTATGTACGGCCATGCGCACGTCGGGCTCGCGTCCGATGTATACGACCGATGTCGTCGTCACCGACGACGGACGTTTCCTGTTTACAAACAAGGGATCACGTGACGTTACCGTATATGATGGTGATGGTGGGTTACTTGAACGCATAGCATTCGACGCACCTCCGACGGGCATTGCAGTGAATGGCTCGTGGGCATACGTTACGAGCAGCGACGGCGAGGGTTATCTGTCGAAACTGTCGCTTGACGACTACTCCGTAGCATACACCGTCCCGACAGCCATGGGTGCCTGCTCGCCCGTGGTGAGCGCGGATAGCAATACGGTATATGTATGCAACAGATATAAAGGGACATTAAGTGCCGTATCTGCCGTAACAGGTGAAGTGAGAGTTTCGATTGCAATGTTGCGTGAACCGTGCGCAGCGGCTCTGTCTCCCGACGGGCATTATCTCTACGTTGCCAACTTTCTTCCGACGCAGCGCGCTGACGCCGATTACGTGGCGGCCTCAGTATCAGTTGTCGACTGCGATAAATTCAAGAAGATAAAAGATATAGGCCTCACCAATGGAAGCAATGCCTTGCATGGGATCGTATGCTCGCCAGACGGCCGATATGTATTTGTATCGCACAATCTCGGACGCTACGAAATACCTACATCACAGCTTCAGCAGGGATGGATGAACACAAACGCTGTCAGCGTTATAGACGCTTCGACGCAGACGCTTGTCGGATCGGTCGTAATGGATGAGCCTGACCGCGGCGCGGGAGGCATCTGGGATGTAGCATGCGACGGCAGATATCTGGTTACGTCGCAGTCGGGAACGCACGATGTAAGCATCGTGGATTATAAGTCGCTTATTGCCAAGCTGGAGAATTATGCAGCGCCCGACGAGTTGGATTACGACATGTATTTCATTCAGGACATACGGCATCGTAAGGCTATTGAGGGCAACGGTCCGCGGGCTATATGCCTCAAGAACGGAAAACTGTATGTCCCGACCTACTTCTCGGATACGCTCAACGTAATTGACGTGGCACAAGATCTTACACAGGTCGTGGCATGCAATCCCGACCGTATGGAGACTGCCGTGGATATTGGCGAGCGGGCATTCAATGATGCTGGTTTATGTTACCAGAACTGGCAGTCATGCAACGGGTGCCACCCCAACGAAGGGCGCATGGACGGCATGAACTGGGATTTGATGAACGACGGCATAGGCAATCCGAAGAACTGCAAGAGCCTGCTGCTAAGCCACCGCACGCCCAAATGTATGATATCGGGCATACGCGACTCGGCCGGTATAGCCGTGCGCGCAGGATACAAATACATACAGTTCTGCGATATTCCAGAGGAGGTGGCCCGCTGCGTGGACGAATATCTCACGTCGCTCGAGCCGCTGCCGAGCCCGTATCTTGTAGACGGTCACCTTTCGGCCAAGGCCGAGCAGGGGAAGAAACTTTACGAACGTTTCGGTTGCGCCAACTGCCACTCCGGCCCTTATTATACCGACATGAAGATGCACCGCATAGGCGACGACATAGAGTTTGAAGACGGATGGGATACGCCGACGCTTGTCGAGGTGTGGCGAACAGCGCCATATCTTTTCGACGGTCGCGCCGCGACGATGGAGGAGGTTTTTTATGTCTACCGCCACGGCATCAACGGCAAGATTACGCGCAAGGAGGCCGAGGCTTTGGCCGAATATGTCAACTCGCTATAATACATGCTTATGCATGACTTTATATAAACCATTGCAACCACCTGAAAACACCATACCGCGATGAAACCTAAATCTACGTTGCTTCTTCCGTGCCTGCTGTTTGTCACGGCGGCATGGGGGCAGATTACACCCGAGAAGGCCGAGCGCATGAGACTCGATGCCGAGATGGAGTATCTGAATATCGAATCGGTCAATGCCGCCTATGACGATTTCTGTGCCGATCCCGACTACGATGCCGCCCGCTACGGCGCCAAGCTGCGTGAGCTGGAGAGCCTTTTTACCGATATCAGGCCACAGGATGACGATGCCATAGAGCGTATCGTAGCGCTCAAACGGGAGATACTGCTGTCGAATCCACTGCTTGACGATGCCAAAGTGCTGGTCGGCCGTTACCGTTTGGGTGACTATGCCCGCGAAGCGTGGGCGCCCTCTCTCGGTACGCAGGCCAATAACTGGTCGAACCAGTCGTCGGCGGCACGCAGCGGCTTCGATGCCGAGATTGCCGAGCTGTCGAACCTGCGAGGCAAGGTAGATGTGCGTACTGTATACAAGCCTGCGAACAGCACGTCGGTGACGGATCTTCTGCTGAACTGGGACGGCGAACGCATTCTCTTCACCGCAGCCGACCAGAACAATCGCTGGAGTGTCTATGAGGTGCGCCGTGACGGCACTGGGCTGCATAAGGCCATCGAGGTCGACGAGCCCGATCTGGAGTTCTTCGACGGTGCCTACATGCCGAGCGGCCGCATCATCGCCATGAGCAACATCGGATATCAGGGTGTGCCGTGCGTGAACGGGTCGGATCAGGTTGGCAACATGATCGCCTATGAGCCCACGACGGGAGAGCTGCGCCGCATGACTTTCGATCAGGATGCCAACTGGCACCCGAGGGTGATGAACAACGGACGTCTTATGTATGTGCGATGGGAATATACCGACCTTACGCACTACTACTCGCGTTTCGTCATGCATGCCAACCCCGACGGTACCGAGACCAAGGCTCTATACGGCAGCGGCGGATGGTTCCCCAACAGCATATTCGACGTTCAGCCCCTGCCCGGCGGCAACAACACATTCATCGGTATCATATCGGGACACCACGGTATCGCCCGCTCGGGCCGCCTCATACTCTTCAACCCGGCACTCGGACGCAAGGAGACACGCGGCATGGTTCAGGAGCTGCCGTTCAGCAAACGAGAGATAGTGCCAGTCATCAAGGATGAACTTGTAAACGGCGTATGGCCACAGTTTATCAAGCCCTACCCCGTGAATGACAAATATTTTCTTGTCACGGCCAAGCTGACGCCCAAATCGCTGTGGGGAATATATCTCGTGGACGTGTACGACAACATGACACTCGTAGCCGAGTTCGAGGGCGAGGGACTTATCAACCCCATCATCGTGGCCAAGCGCCCCGTACCTCCCGTAATACCCGACCGCATAAAGCCGGGAGACAAGGAGGCTACGGTATTCATTCAGGACATATACGAAGGCGAGGGCCTGCCGGGAGTACCTGTCGGCACGGTGAAGAAACTGCGCGTGTTTGCATACGAATACACCTATGTAAATTCCGAGTCTGACCACATAGCCCAAGGCATTCAGAGCGGTTGGGACATAAAACGCAATCTGGGTGAGGTGGATGTCGAGCCCGACGGGTCGGCCATATTCAAGATCCCGGCCAATACACCCGTATCGTTCCAGCCTCTTGACGAGGAAGGTCGCGCCATACAGTGGATGCGCAGCTGGGTTACGGGAATGCCGGGCGAGGTGGTATCATGCGTAGGATGCCACGAGGATCAGAACTCAGTGCCCATGCCCAAGCGTGTGGCCGCATCTACGAAGGAGCCGTCACGGTTACAGACACCCGAGGGCGGCGTACGTCCATTCACGTTCGATCTGGAGGTGCAGCCGATCCTCGACCGCCATTGTGTCGCATGCCATAACTCGGACGGCGCGGAGCCCGACTTTACGGGCGGCATCAAGGTTGCGGATGCTCCGAGCCGCCGCGCCGAGTCGGGACGCCTCGACCTATCGCAGAGTTATCTCAATCTGCACCCCTACGTAAACCGTCAGGGCCCCGAGGCCGACATATATGTCATGAAGCCCTACGAATACCACGCCTCGACGAGCGAGCTGGTACGTATACTCAAGGGCGGACACCACGGTGTAGAGTTGGATGATGACGAGTGGCGCACGATATACAACTGGATCGACTTCAACGCTCCGTGCCACGGGCAGTTTGTCTATAACAGCGTCAGCTACTGCCCCACCAACCAGTACGACCGCCGTATCGAGTTGGCAAACAAATATGCCGACGGCGCGGGTGTAGACTGGAAGCGCGAGATCGCCGACTATGCCGAATATCTGAAGGCTCATCCGAAGGCTCCGGTAGAGCGGCAGCGCATGGCAAAGCCCGAGTACAAGGATGTCACATGCCGCAACTTCCCGTTCGATGCTGCGACGGCCGAGGCACTGGCTGCTAAATACGGCGATGAGCGCCGTGTCGTGGAGATAGCGCCCAACGTCAAGATGACCTTCGTAAGGATTCCTGCCGGCGAGTTCGTCATGGGCAACAACCGCCGCGGCAAGGGTAACGCCCCCGAGGCGAAGGTTAAGATACAGCGTCCATTCTGGATGTCGGAGACGGAGGTGACAAACGAGCAGTACAACGTCTTCTTCCCCGAACATGACAGCCGCTATACGGCGCAGTTCTGGAAAGACCACGTCGGCCCGGGATACCCGGCAAACCGCCCGTCGCAGCCAGTCACGCGCATAAGCTGGAATCAGGCGTCGGAGTTCTGCCGCATGATGAGCGAACAGTGCGGTGTTAAGGCCACCCTGCCGACGGAAGCGCAATGGGAGTGGGCATGCCGCGCCGGCAGTGACGGCGATTTCTGGTACGGGGATCTGAACAGCGACTTTGCCGGAAAGGAGAATCTTGCCGACCGTTCGCTGCGCCGTATGGCGGTGTCTGGTATCGACCCCCAGCCCGTTCCCGAGAACAGCTGGGTTTACAAATACTACACCTTCATGCCGCGTGAGGACAGCGTCGACGACGGCACGATGACCATAGCCGACGTTGCGCAATATGAGCCCAACGCATGGGGTCTCTACGACATGCACGGCAACGTGTGCGAGTTCACGCGCTCGTCATACGCACCCTATCCCTACAAGGGTGAGCCTGCGGAGCGTAACGAGAAGGTTGTGCGCGGCGGCGCTTGGAACAGCCGTCCGAAGAACGCCACGGCATACATCCGTAACTCCTACTACGCATGGCAACCTGCCAATAACGTCGGGTTCCGTGTAATCATAGAAGACTGACGAACGTAACGCACCCAATTTGACAACAAAGGCGGCATCCTGCAACGGGTGCCGCCTTTATTATGTGGATTTTGTACTGTATTACGATATGTCGTCCCCGTCGGATGGCTGCGTCTGCGAGGTGTGGGGCACCGAGACAAAAAGGTCGCGGTCGGCCGGCCACTCGCTCACCTTTGACATGGCGGTATTCACCATGCGGCCTATGGAATTGGTGAACGAAGCGCCGCGATAGTGGCTCGTGTTGGTAAGGAATACATAAGCCGTATTGCCTTTGTTCTCGATATAGGCACATGTGCCCGACATTGTGCCCGTACGTATGAGCGAACCAGTCTTGCTGTTGTAGCGCGCCCAGCCGAGGGCATAGTCTCCCTTGCGTGCGATGCGTTTCATCTCCGAGACGCTCTGCGGCGAAAGGATGTCGGGGACACCCTCCTTACCGTCGATCGAAGCTACCAGACGCAGCAGCTCCACGGCCGAACATACCCATGCACCGGCACCCTGAAGACCTGTGATATTGTTGCCGCCGTATTGGCGCGGCTTCATCTTGCCCGAACCGTCGAACGACTCTATCTCGTCGTTGGGATCGCTGCCGTAATACTTCACCTCGTGCGGGAAGCGCTCGTCGTAATAGTTGCGGGCTATGTGCATGTCGTAGCATCCGGCAGGCCACAGCACATGCCGCTGGATATATTCTTCGTAGCTTACGCCCGACACCTTCTCGATCACGCGCGACAGAACGAGATATCCGATATTGGAGTATTGGGGTGTACCGCCGGGCTTGTCGCGCAGTTTCTGCCGCAGCTGGAATGCTATGAGTTCATCGGCCGAGGGCGTATGGTCCATCTCCTCCCATCGCATGATGTCGGTGGTGCGGAACATCGGGTCGCCCAGACGACGGCTGAAGCCCGCCGTGTGGTTCAACAGCTGGCGGACGGTTATCTGCTCGGCGCGCTTGTCCTTTATATCCGAGAACTGCGGATCGTTAAGTATGCCTTCGGGACCGAAAACCTTGGAGTTGAGCGTAAGCAGGCCCTCGTCGCACATCTTCATTATGCCGACGGCGGTGATGAGTTTCGATGCCGAGGCTATGCGGTATATATCCCCCACCTCGGCCGGAATATTACGCTCTTCATCGGCCCAGCCGAACCCTTTGCAGTAGACCAGATGTTCGTTTTTCATCACCGCGAGCGAGGCGCCGCGAATGGAGTTCCGGGCCATCCAGTTGCGTATGTACTGCTCCATCTTCTCCGTAGAGCGGAGATCCGAAAGCGCATTGTACAACGAATCGTTCAGGCGATAACTATTATCTTCGATCTTGGGTTTCAGCGGTGCGTCGCCACCGCGACGGAACATGGTGAATATGACGCCGCATAATACGACGACAAGCAATATAGATAAGTATTTTTTCATGAATCCAGATTTCGAACTATCCTACGGCAAAAATACAAATTATCCGTCATAATTCAAATGCCGCCTCCGCAAGACGGCGCGGCCGGACGATTATTCGGTTGATTTTTCATACTTTTGTACGTAGAAATCACACCTTCCGATGAGAATCCCGTTATCGATCGCCCTGCTGTGCATGAGCCTGAACGTCGCGGCCGCATCCGATGCCGACACCTTGAGTGTCGCGTCTCCGACTCCATCCTCAGTCGAAGAACAGCACCGGCCGCGGCTTCAGCTGTATGGATTTGTCCGCAACTACATGTGCTACGACTCACGCCGCTGTTACTCGACCCTCGGCGAGATGTTCAACATCATGCCCATGGATGAGGCGTTGAACGGGGATGGTACGGAGGACCTCAATGCGGTGCATGAATTTACGTTCGTGTCGTTCACCTCGCGCGTGGGACTCGACGTCGCGGGCCCGCGGATATGGAATGCCGCCTCGTCGGCAAAGATCGAGGCCGACTTCTGCGGTTTCGGCGCCAACAACACCATGCTGCGCATACGTCAGGCCTATGTCCGTCTCGAGTGGCAACGCGTAAGTGTCACGTGCGGCCAGACATGGCATCCGATGTCAATACTCGTCATGCCCTCGGTTTCGGGGTTGGCCACGGGAGCGCCTTTTGCCCCTTTCAACCGCTCGCCGCAGCTCAATGTCGAGGCCGGTCTCGGCAGCCAATGGCTTCTGACGGCCGCCGCCATCTATCAATTTCCCAATGCCTCGACGGGCCCCGACGGCATAACCTACCACTATTCCCGCTGGAGCGGTTACCCCGAACTATATGTCGGCATAAGGCGTGTCGGACGCCATCTCACGGCTGGCGTCGGGGCCGATCTGCTGAACATAATGCCGCGACGTTATTCGATGATTCAGCGTGAAGTGACCGAAAGCGACGGCACGGTTTCGATGCAGGAGGTGGCCGTACGTGCCGACGACCACGTAACGGGCATCTCGGCCGAGGCATTCGCCGACTACCGCTACGGGAAGTTCAACATCAAAGGTAAGGTGATTTATGGTGAAAATACGGCGCATCTGACCATGGTGAGCGGCTTCGGCGCCACGGCATACGACCCGACAACAGGATCATACGACTACGCCCCGATACGTTCCGTGACCACGTGGCTCAACGCCACATACGGTACACGCCTGCGTGTGGGCATCATGGGCGGCCTGATGCAGAACCTCGGCGCGGCACGCGATTTCATCTCGACGGATGACTTCTGGATGCGCGGCGCAAAGAATGTAGACTACATCTACCGAATAAGCCCATCGTTGACCTATACGGTTAAGAATCTGACCCTCTCGCTCGAAACCGACTACACGGTGGCGGGCTATGGCGACGTCGCGATCGACGGGCGCAGCCACGCCCAGCGCAATGTCGGCAACCTGCGGGTCTGCACGATGGTCAAATACTCGTTCTGACTTTAAGTCCAATAAAACAGAAAAGCCTGCGATCGTGCCGCAGGCTTTTGAATCATTACTCCATAGCGTATCAGCGTTCGTAACCCCACTGTCGTATGGCGTCACCCCAATTTTGCTCGACGATACGGATCGTGTGCTGGTCGAATTCGTAGTGTTTCTTGCGGAACCCCTTTATACTGTCCAGATGCCGCTGTACGTCTGCACGCACCCTGTCGAAATCGCCAAGCGATACGGTGCGGTATATCTGCTCGGTGAGCTCCAGCGGCGAGGCCTCGTAATCCTCGAATCGCACCTCCGCAAGATGTCCTTGCGGGATGAGTCGCTTGTCGCGTTCGTAGCAGCGATAGAGTGCCCGATAGTTCTCTATGATCTGCTTCTCGAGCTCCGTCTCCGAGATCTTCTGCAGGCCGACGGATGCGATGGTCTTGCGGAAGAAGTTGCGCGTCGACTCGAATACGACATAGGGATTGCGAACGATATAGATGAACCGTGCATCGGGATACATCTCGAGCAACATCCTCACACGGGCCGTATGCGGCGGATTCTTGCTCAGGTAACGTCTGCGGCCCGACGTATGCAGCGCTATGCGGATCATCTTGTCGAGCTCGCGTTTGAACTCTTCGCGTTCGTCCTCGGCGGCCGTCTCGAAGGTGAGATATTTGTCGCGGTACTCGGCCATGTGGCGCGGGAACATCCAGAAATGGTAGTGCGAGCATGCGGTCATGTTGCTCAGGGCGAACTCCTCCTCCTGCGGAAGGTCGACCCCGAGTTCCATCGAATCGGTCGGGCGCTCCGAGGGCATGACGATCGACATGCAGCGTTTGAAGAAGGGCCGCCCCCACAGCATCAGGTGCGGGAATACGGTCTGATATGTCGAGCAGCAGCCGAAACTGTCGTCGCACGAGAAGACGTTGTGCATGAATGTGGTGCCGCTGCGCCAATGTCCGAGTATGAATACCGGAGGCTGCATCGACATCTCATCCTTCATGGCCTCGTAACGTCGTTCGTTGATGCCGTAGAATGGGTCGAGCATACGGCGTACGCTGCGCGTGACGGCGAACTTGCGGCGGTACTCGGCATCTATGACCTTACCACTGGTGGCACGCTCGAAGGTTTTGCGGTCGGCCCCGACAAGGGTGTTGACAGGCAGGTTGTCGAAGTTGAAAAGGCCCATGATGAAACGCTATTTATCGGTACATACTACATCCACACCCTGCTCGCGCAAGAAGCGGCATGCACGCTCGACTGCATCATAATGCTCGGCGCCGATACCCAGCTGCGAGAGATTCACCGTAAGCGTACGCGGAAGGTCATGACGGCTTTCGGCCGTCTCGTCCGGACCGACTATCATACCCACGGCCGAGGTGAAATTCGATATCGGGTCGATAAGTATGAAGGCTCCCGTTGCACGGTTGTCGGAATATGCATCATATATCAGCGGGCTTGTAGTCGAGATGTCGACAAGGCCGATCTCGTTTAGCGACAGGGCCTCCGCGGCGCTGCGCTCCATCGTGTTGACATTGACCTTGTACTCCACGCGCCGCACATGCGCGCGGGTGGTGTTTGTCGTCTGCTTGAGGAAGAACGACTTGCCGCGATCCATCGCCTCGACATCCATCCACACCATCATCGCCTTGAAGTTGTGACCCACGTTGGGCTCATCGCCCGCCTTCACCAGCATCTCGCCGCGCGAGAGGTCGATCTCGTCCTCCAGCACGATCGTTACCGACTGCGGCGCGAATGCCTTTTCCAGATCACCGTCATAGGTCACGATACGCTTTATGCGTGAGCTCTTGCCCGAAGGCAGCGCCTTGACTTCGTCGCCGCGCGATACCACGCCCGAGGCGACCTTGCCGCCGTAACCGCGGAAGTCGGCATCGGGACGTATTACGTACTGCACGGGGAATCGGAAGTCAGTCATGTTTATGTCCTGATCGATCGAGACGGTCTCGAGGAACTCCAGCAGCGCGGGGCCGTGATACCACGGTGTGCGGTCGCTGTGCTTGACCACATTGTCGCCGTCGAGTGCCGAGAGGGGGATGCACTGCAGATCTGATATGCCGAGCGACTCGACAAAGTGCCTGTACTCCGAGGCTATGGCCTCGAAGCGCTCGCGGTCGAAATCGACAAGATCCATCTTGTTTACGGCCAGAACCACGTGACGTATGCCCAGCAGCGACACAAGGAATGTATGGCGCCGCGTCTGTACAACTACGCCCTGACGCGCATCGACGAGGATTATGGCCAGATTGGCCGTCGATCCTCCGGTGATCATGTTACGCGTGTACTGTTCGTGTCCGGGGGTGTCGGCTATGATGAACTTGCGGCGGTTTGTCGAGAAATAACGGTACGCCACGTCAATCGTAATACCCTGCTCGCGCTCGGCCTTCAGGCCGTCGCACAGCAGTGCATAGTCGATATGGTCGCCCGCATTGCCGCAGCGTTTGCTGTCGCGTTCGAGCGCCTGCAGCTGATCCTCGTAAAGGCGTTTGCTGTCGAACAGCAGACGCCCGATGAGCGTCGATTTGCCATCGTCGACCGAGCCCGCCGTAAGCAGGCGCAGCAGATCCTTGCGTTCGTCCTGCGCCAGAAATTCTTCTATATTGGATGCCATCTCTCTTTTCGTTTAATTGGTCACACGTTAAAAATAACCTTCGCGTTTCTTCTGTTCCATGCTGCCATCCTGATCGAAGTCTATGACACGCGTGGTGCGCTCGCTCTTTGTCGTGGTCATCATCTCCTCGACAATCTTCTCGATGGTGTCGGCCTCGCTCTCGATGGCCCCCGTCAGCGGGTAGCATCCCAAGGTGCGGAAGCGCACCTTGCGCATACGCGCCGTACGCCGCAACTCCTCGGGCATGCGGTCATCGTCGACCATAATCAGGTTGCCGTTGTACTCTACCACGGGGCGCTCCTTGGCAAAATATAGCGGCACGATGGGTATCTTCTCCAGACGTATGTATTGCCACACGTCGAGTTCCGTCCAGTTGCTCAACGGGAATACGCGGATGCTCTCCCCGTCGTTTATGCGGGTATTGTATATGTCCCACAGCTCGGGACGCTGGTTCTTGGGATCCCACTGCTGGTACTCGTTGCGGAACGAGAAGACACGCTCCTTGGCGCGGCTCTTCTCCTCGTCGCGGCGCGCACCGCCGAAAGCGGCATCAAACCCGTACTTCTTCAAGGCCATGAGCAGCGCCTGCGTCTTCATTAGGTCGGTATGCACCTTGCTGCCGTGCGTGAAGGGCCCTACGCCCTCCTCGTATGCCTTCTTGTTGTACTCGACTATGAGATTCCAGTCATGCTCGCGCGCATAACGGTCGCGGAACTCTATCATTTCGCGGAACTTCCACTTGGAGTCTATGTGCATCAGCGGGAAAGGCACCTTTCCCGGATAAAAGGCCTTCTCGGCCAGACGTACCATAACCGAAGAGTCCTTGCCTATCGAATAGAGCATCACGGGATTGCGGAACTCGGCCGCAACCTCGCGGATGATATGTATCGATTCGGCTTCGAGGGCCTTCAGATGGCTCAACTTATATTCTTCCATACTGTTACTTTGGTGATAATTCAATCCAAGTCCTCGGCCGGGACAATGCGCGTCGCCAGACGTTCCATTATTTGCCGCACGCACTCGTCGACACCGGTATGCGACGTGTCGATCACGATATCGGCCGCATCGGGGGCCTCAAAGGGGGCCGAGACACCTGTAAAATCGGCAATCTCGCCACGCCGTGCCTTGGCGTACAGGCCCTTGACATCGCGCCGTTCGCACTCCTCTATCGGTGTCGAAACATATATCTCGACAAAGTCGTCGCGGCCGATAATCTCGGCGGCCATGCGGCGCAGATCGCGCGTAGGCGACACGAATGCCGCCAATGTTATTACGCCCGTCGAGGTGAATAGCTTGCACACTTCGGCTATGCGGCGGATATTCTCGCGGCGGTCGCTCTCCGAAAAGCCCAGATCGGAGTTTATGCCGCAGCGGATGTTGTCGCCGTCGAGTATGCGGCACAGATGGCCGCGCGAGGAGAGGTATCGTTCGAGGGCTATGGCTATGGTGCTCTTTCCCGAGCCTGAAAGGCCCGTGAACCACAGCGTCACGCCGCGCTGAGAGAGCAGGCGCTCCTTGGCGCTGCGCGGCTCCATACGCTCGAAGATGGGATATATCGATTTTGTTTCCATGTTCGCACTATTATGTCAAAAATCCCAGAACAACGGTATCAGCACGATCGACAGCACGAAGGTGATGATGTTGAGCGGCAGCCCGACGCGCACGAAATCCTTGAAGCGGTAATTGCCTATACCCTGCACTATGAGGTTGGTCTGATACCCTATCGGCGACGAGAAACTTGCCGACGAGGCGATACATATCGCCACGAAAAACGGCATCGGATCGACCCCCAGCTGCTGTGCGGCCGACATGGCTATCGGGAAGGCGAAGGCCGCGGCGGCGTTGTTCGTTATAAGTTCGGTTATGATGTTCGTCGTGATGTAGAGTACAACAAGCACCGTCCATGGCGATACGCCGTTGGCAAAGTCTATCACGTGTGCGGCTATGAAATCCGCGAGTCCCGAATTCACCATCGCGCGGCTTATGGCCAGTGCGCAGGCGATCGTGATGAGTATGTCCCACGATATGAACTTCGTGTATCGTTTTGCGGGGAAGATGCCGAAACAGCCCATAAGCACCGTGACGACACACACCCAGAAGAACATGTCGAGCCGAATGCCGGGCCAAAGCTGTTGTACGGCAGGCAGCGAACCGAACGTTGCGCCCACGATCATCACAGTCAGCAACGCTATGGCCAGCCACTTGCGCCAGCCGCGGCTGACGGGTTCGTGGTAGCGGCCGTTGCTGAGCATCAGAAAGACGCTCGAGTCGCCCCACGTGGCGATAAACGAGCCGTCGGTCTCGAGAATCAACGTATCGCCCTCGCGGAAGATCTGCGCTTCGGGATCCGCAAGGACGACACCGCCGCGACGCATCTCGCGTATCTCGGCACCGTAGTGTTTCGAGAAATCAAATTCCGAGCAGAGACGGTTGATTCCCGGGAAGCGGCTTCCGATGACCGCCTCGACGATATTAGAGTCTACCTCTTCCGTCACATCGCTTCGCACGGGACTCTCGGCCGGATCGTCGGGCAGTTTCTTTGCCGCGAAGAGTATCATGTACAATACACCGAAGAAGGCGATGAATACCCCGACCTTACCCAATTCGAACATGGTGAATCCGTCGTATCCGGCATCGAGCATCATGCCGTGAACCACCAGATTGGTCGATGTGCCTATGAGCGTGCACATGCCGCCCAGAATCGCGGCATACGACAACGGTATGAGAAACTTGCGCAGCGGCAGCCGTGCCTTGCGCGCCCACTGTTTTATAATAGGTATGAATATCACAACCACGGGCGTGTTGTTCAGAAATGCTGATACGGATGTTATAACGGGCAATATGTGCAGATAACCGTTGCGTACCGATACGCCTGATCTTTTGGGCAGCATTCGCTTGACAAGATGCCCGAGAGCGTCGCTGCGACGTACGCCCTCGCTCACGAGAAAGAGCAGCGCCACAGTGATCATACCCTTGTTGGAGAAGCCTGCCAATACCTCCTTCGGCGATAAGATGCCTGCACACATGAACAGCACTACTACCGAGAACATTGCGAATCCCGGGCGCATGCGATCCGCCACCAGAAGCCACATCATGGCACAGAGTCCGGCGAAGACTATGAGTATTTCGGTATTAATTTCCATCTGTTACGTCCTTATACATACGAATACCGCACCAAATGCCCCCTGTGCGCAACTACCATGGCAACTATATATTGCATCTGGTAAAAGCGCAATGCCATTCCTGAGAGCAAGGTACGTAAATCCGTTCTGCGGGGTCGTCGCCCCGCGCCGCTATTTTCCAAGTGGCAAACATGCGTACGTGTGCTTGGCCCGATGAGCCGAAGCCGTACGTCGAAGCGTCATGCAAAACGCATCAATTTGCCTTTACAAATTTATCTAAATTTTGCATTCCAAAAAAACATATTCTGCTCATTCCATCGTCTATTTGTCGTATTTTTGGTGAGAAGGCATCGCAAACGTGAGCCTCAGAACAAAATTAAATGGACCTGTGGACAAAATAACGTAACTGGTCGAAAATCTGAATTTAATCCTTTGCCGAACAATATTCGTTGGCCATTATGGCACCACACAATGTACGTAATAACCCAAAACTCCATTTCGCATCTGCTGCCCTTTTCCTTGTCGATTGCGATCTTTAACAAATCCGGCAGCGCAGTAATGCGCCATGCATATATATTTATATTTTTTGAAAATAGTTTCCTCTTCCGTTAAAAGCTATCAAACGCGCGATATATGCCATATTTGTCTAATACATACCCCCTTCAGAATGCTTGTATCGGGCATCGAGGAATCACAGTTTTCAATTTATCTCACAAAAAAATTAATGATATTTTTAAAAAGTCCCGCTCATGTTGATTTGACAGCGATTTTACAATTTTGCGGCGCTGAGTGTAGGTAGTAAACAGATCTATATATGCCTTTTTTCCTATTATCCATAAGAATCTGTGTTTCGGGAGAGAATTTAAAACGAATAAATCGGGCATATATATTGGTGGCAAAAATTGTGCGCAGTTTACATTTTAAACGCATATATATCTTATTATCAATACATAACGTTCTAAACTGCGCACATAACTTATCTTGTCAGACTGTTGCTCCGGATGTCCGGTTTGCAACGTGCAGGCAAATTGTCGTATTGATCCGTTTGGCCTCATTTAATCAGACTTTCGGATAATGTCGAAATGTTCTTGCTACACATACACTATTTTGAATCGTCAGCTCGTTCTGAGAATTTTGAGAATAAAAAAAAATCGCTATTATTACGCGTTTTGTTTGAAAATATTTTGAGGGGGGGGGGATTTTTTAATTATATTTGCAATAGACTGCAACCCCAAATCGGTTTTCGTCTTGTTTTATTTTTACAATCTTACAATATATTTTTTTGGGAATGAAAAAATATCTGGTATTGCTGTTTGTCCTCGTGGCGTCGGGTTTCACGGGCGCCGTACAAGCGCAAAAGTGGGCCGTAAAGAGCAATCTCCTCTACGACGCCACAGCGAGCATGAACCTCGGCGTGGAGTTCGGACTGGCGGAGAAGTGGACGTTCGATCTCTCGGGCAACTACAACCCGTGGACTTTCTCCGATAACAAGAAGTGGAAACATTGGTTCGTGCAGCCCGAAGTGCGTTACTGGACCTGCAAGCGATTCGGCGGTCACTTCCTCGCGGCACACCTCTGGGGCGGCGAGTATAACGTCGGTAATGTAGGCGGCATACCGGACTTTCTCGGCACCAAATTCTCGAATCTGAAGGATTACCGTTACGAGGGTTGGTTCGCCGGTGCCGGCATAGCATACGGTTATGCGTGGATGCTCGGCAAACATTGGAATCTCGAGGCCGAGATCGGCGTCGGGTACGCATATACGCGTTATGACAAGTATATGTGTCCGCGATGCGGATCGAAGGTCGGCAGCGGCCACCACAACTATTTCGGCCCCACCAAGGCGGCGATAAATCTTGTATATCTGTTCTGAAAATGCAAACGATCATGAAGAATATCATACGCATAGTGTCAATAATGCTGCTTGCGGCGGCCGCAGCGCTGCCCGTGACGGCGCAGCAGATAATGGACGGAGAGGCTGAAATACGCGACCTTGACGTCAACGACGACGGCAAGACCGTCACCGTAAACATGACGCTCGATGTTACGACGCTTGAGGTAGGCGGTGACGAGACCCTCATCCTCACACCCGTAATAGAGAACAACGGACGCAGTGTCGAGCTGCCGGCCATCGAGATAATGGGCCGCCGTGCCTATATGCATTTCCTGCGTCGCGACGAACAGACCATATCGGAGAATGCCGCCTACGCCGACCGTACGGCACGGCGCTCGCAGCGTCTTGCGGGAGAGCAGCTCATACCCTATTCGGCCACTGTCGCCAGCGAGAAGTGGATGCGTGACGCCGAGATCGGAATACGCGAGGAGAGTTGCGGATGTGACGATACGCCCCTTGCTCTGGGCACATCGCCTCTGGCCGTAATTCTCCATACGCCATACGAGCCGCAATACCTGTTGGCATTTGTCGAGCCGGATCCCGAACCCGTCAAGACGCGTGAGGAGTCGCTCTCGGCATACGTCAACTTCAAGGTCGACAAGCATGACATACTTACCGACTACAAGAATAACGCATCGGAGCTGGCCTCGATCGTGGAGTCGATAGAGCGTGTTGACGACGACAGCGACCTGACCATAACGTCGATCACCATCGACGGATGGGCATCGCCCGAGGCGCCCGAGGCATACAACCTCGCGCTGTCGGAGCGTCGCGCCGCATCGCTGGCCGACTATATGGCCGCCAACACTGATGTCGATCGCGCCAAGATCACGGCAACAGGACGCGGCGAGGACTGGATCAATCTCCGCAAGCGAGTCGTAGAGACGCCCAAGTTGCTCGATCAGGATAAGGTGCTGGCCATCATTGACGACCAGACGATGTCACTCGACGAGAAGGATGCCGCGCTCAAGCACCTTATTCCGCCGACCATTTACCAGCGTCTTATGAACGAGATATATCCGGGCCTGCGTCGCAACGACTACCGCATAATCTACAACATCCGCAATTTCGACGTGCAGGAGGCGCGTGCGCTGCTTGACAGCGATCCCAAGAAGCTCTCTCTGGGTGAGATGTACCGTGTAGCCGGCCTCTATGAGAAGGGCTCGGCGGAGTATAACCATGTGCTTGAGGTTGCAGCCCGCACCTACCCCACGCAGGTAGCTGCCGCGGTGAATGCCGCCGCAAGACTTATCGAAGCGGGTGATTACGACAGTGCTCTGTCGCTGCTTGCGAAGGCCCCGAACGATGCTCGTGTACTCAATGCCCGAGGTTTGGCCTATGCCCGTGGAGGCGATGCGGACAACGCCCGCCGCACATGGTCGGAAGCTGCCAAGTTGGGCTCGGCCGAGGCTAAGCACAATATTGCCGAGTTGGAAAAGAGCTTGGAGTAAATATTAACCCTTAAAATATACCATACACACAATTCACACTAAACCCTCAATCACCCGATGCGGCGACTGCCCGCAGGGAAAACAAGAAACTAATTAAACGACACAAACTCTTAATTAAAAAAACTATGAAATTCAAACTATTACTAATGGCTGCGGCATGCATCGGCATGGTCGCATGCTCGAAGGACGACGCCGCGACCCCATCGGCCGACGGCTCGAAGCAGATTGTGCTCAAGGTAAACCTGCCGACCACCCGCGCTGCTCTTACGCCGGATGATCCGTATGTAGCTAAAGGTACTACTATTAGTTCTATGGATGTATTCTTCACCAATGCAAACGGCGTAGTGCAATACAGATTCGATTTGAAAGGTGGAGATCTGACCAATATCACGGGAACCACCGGTCTGCGCTTTGTAGGTCTTAAGGATGTAACGGCCGTATATATCGTGGCAAATGCCAATGGCATAACCTTGCCTGAAAGGGGCAATAATATGAATACTTTTTCTGTGACGTTGGCACAGCAAGCCCCGTCTATGGATCAGGATCAGATGGTATTTGCCGGATGCGATCTCGATATCACACCGCTTACTCCGGATGTAAACGACGATATTCCTACATTCAATAATGCACAATGGAATGAAGGAGATCAGACATACAATGCCAATATCACCATACGCCCTCTTATCTCGCGTATAGAGTGGGGCAAAATTGAGACTGATACAGATGGAGATAAGCTGGTAAAGGTCGGTGAAGAATATTATTTGGTTGAATGGAGCGGATGGAATGCCGAGGTTTGCGGTATCTACCAGAGCAACGTATACGGCGCCGAGTCAATCTTTGCCGCTACACCCGTGGACAATGGTACTTTCTTCGCTACACCTACGGCAATGAATGCAATTGTTGAAGGTGAGTGGGCAACGCCAGCACAACCTGCCACTGGCTGGGATGCCCTGAAGCCTGTACTTACATACAACGGATACGACAATAATGCAGATAAATATGCTTCGGTTCTGCCTGCGAATTACAATGCCAGCGTTCCCGGCCAGTGCGTACCGTTCCATTTCTTCGTGCCGTTTACAATAGATAGTGAAGAGAAGAACCAGACAATGACAGTATCTTTGAAAGCTGATAAGGAACCTCATTGGCACTTCCTGCTGCATTTTGATAATCCTTCGGCATACAACAGCAGCATCAAGGTTTACGAATCAGATGTAAACAAGACCAAAGGGTCTCAAATAGATTTGAATAGTAATGACACAGCGTTGAGCGTGGCTTCTCAGTTCATGTTCCCCGTAACTAAAGATAATATAGCATACGTAAACGTTATCGATCTGTTTGAAGGAAATACTACCACCAATATTTCATACGCGCCGGGCAAGATATACACGACCAATGTCTTGTTATCTCCGTTTAACGTTACGGCAGGCCCCGTGGTTGTTACCGATTACAATGTTATAGTAAAGGTAAAAGTTGCCGACTTCGCAACGCAGGAGGTAACTCCCGAGTTTGACAAGAACTAATCAGACACAAGATTACTAAATCAACTAACGGTTCGGAAAGGGGTGCGGCGCGGGCCGTGCCCCCGATCCGGACAATTTAACCCGAAAAATTCGTAGCATCTCCGAACACTACGGAATAACACGCAAACAGACAAAAGCAAATGAGAAAACTATATACATATCTGTTACTTTCCATGATCGTGACGCTGCCGCTCGCCGGCGGGTGCATCAGAGAAAATATGGACGATTGCAAGGGAAAGGTGACACTCCGCTTTCGTTATGTCGGCGATGGTACGACCGATATCTTCCCCGAAAAGATCGAGCATGTGACCATGTATGTCTACTCGATCGCCGACGGCTCGCTGGCCGCCATACAGAAGTATGACGACAATGCCCTTGCGGCATATCAGGGTGCCGACGTGATGCTATTCCCCGGCCGGTACGAGGTTGTATGCTGGGGTAATGCGCTCGATGAAACAACCATAAACGAAGGCGAGAAGATCGCCGCAGACGGCTATTTCGAAAATACGGATATAGCTACAAACGACCCTCTCTATTACGGTACCATCGAGATAGAGGTGCCCGAAACGCTGGTCGAAAACAATTATATATGCGACTTTGTCTGCTCGCACGTCAAGTTCCGTGTACGTGTCGAGGGATTTGACCAAACGACTATGGGTGTCCCGTCACTCGAGCTGACGCAACTCGCATCATTCACCGATTTTGACAATGTCCCCTCTGACGAGGAGCGTTGCTCATACCATCCCGTACTCGCCGCAGGATACGACGGAGAGCAAACCGTCTATACGGCCGAGTTCAACACACTTCGTTTCAACGACGACAACGATATAATGCTGCGCCTGCACTCCGACGAAACGCGTGTCGTGGCGCACGAGTTCCCGCTTGCGGACTTCCTTCAGGAACACAATATAGCCGTAGAGGGTGTAAATGAGGTGACGGTACCGATCCTCATCCGCTTCTCCCCCATCGGCGTAACGATAGATGACTGGGACTCTGTCCCCGTAAACCCCGATTTCGGTAAAAACTGACACTAAAGACTACTATAATATGAGAACCATATATACATCCTGTCTGCTGACGATAGCGGCCTTGGCCGTGGCAACGTCGTGCGGCAAGAGCGATACGCCTGCAGCCGCTTCGGGGCCCGTAGATGTGCGGCTCGTCGTGAGCAGCGGCAACAACACCCGCGTAGGCAGCGACGCGACGGACAACGATATCCGCCAACTGCGCGTATATGCCTTCAATGCGGATGGGAAAAAGGTCGGATATGCCGAGGCGGACAGTCTCCAAGGCCAGAACTACATACCCATAACATTATCCGAGGGTGGCGATATTAACTTCTACGTTATTGCCAACGACAACTTCGGCCCGAAGCCGACGGTCGGTACAACGTCAGATTGGACATCGCTGTCAAAGACGGATCTCGAGTCATTGAAATTCGACCTGTCGGGATTCAGCGGCTGGAGTGCAACTGACGATTTCGTCTCACCTATGTCGAACAACCGTTACGATGAATTCGGGAATGACCTTAAGAACGACAGCGGAACGGCGGCATACGAGAACGATTACGGAACAGCAGTAAACGTAACCAAACCGACAACCGGTACATTGGTGATTCCCGTAACTGTACAGCATGTGCTGGGGCGTTTGAGGCTGATGCTCAACAAGGATCGCGATGCGGACAATGGTTTAACCATTACAGTGACGCGTGCCACGGTTTACCATAGTCCCAATGTAGCGCACCTTTATACAGTGCAAGGGTTGCATAACAATGCTACTAACATTACATATAGAGATACGCCTGTCACCGAGGAGATAATATCAGCGGATCCTCCGGTTATTCTTAACACTCAACCTGAAGACGGTTCTTATACGACCATCGCCCGTACCTACCTTGCCCCGAATCAATACGGCACATACGACAAGACCGGCGGGAAATTCACTACCGAAGACGGGAGCGAAACAACAGTCGGAAAAGATAAAGCCTACTGCCTTGAGTTGGAAGTAAAATTTGCCTACACTACCGGCACGTCGGAGACAAAGAACTACACGGTCTACCTGCCCCGCGTACCGCGCAATACGAGCATCGACGTACAGGGTACGTTCAAGGGTAGTGTGGTTAAACCCGAATTCAATGTGATGACCGAAGCTTGGGAAGAAAAAGTGATGGATGTTCCTGAGTTCCAGTAGGAGCAATAGACAAGAAAACCGACAAGTTTTTCTAAAACAGGGATCATATATGCAACAGACAAAATATATGCGAATAGTGGCCGCGGGCCTGCTAATGACACTTTTTGCGGCTTGCGCAAAGGACGATACCATAGTGCCGTATGATACAACGGAGGGTATACCCTGCACCGTTACGCTCAACGTCGGCGCTGCTCCGGCTCCCGAAATTACCGTGACGCGTGCCGACAACTCGCTGTCGACACTATCATCCTTGAAGATCTTTGTTTACGACAAGGATGGCCAAGTATGTCAGAATGTAACGACGCTATCAAGTACCGATATTACCGAGAACGGTACATACGGTAACGATACATACGGTAACGGTACAGACGGTAATCGTAACGGCGAGACGCTCTACAAGGTGTCGATCGAGACCACGTCGGGCGAGAAGCAGTTGTTTGCCATAGCCAACTACGGCAGCGGTTATTGGGATCAATCAGGCATAGAAGATTTGTGCAGTCAGGCCGAACAAGGCGCTTTGACTTTGGCCCAGCTGCGTGACGGGGTAATATCATTGGCTGATAACAACTTCAATATCAACACGGACGGCAATCTCAACCTGCCGTCGATTACGGCATCGAACCAGATGCTGATATCGGGATGGAATACAGGTGTCGTGTTTGCCGCCGCAGGCAATGCCTCAGCAGGGACTGTTACAGAATATGGCGCTCGAGGCGATAAAGACTATTCCGTAGCAATCAAGATGCAGCGTTCGATGGCTCGAATTACATTTAACATAGCGGCAGAAGTTGATCGCGCCAATGGGATATTCCGTCCTTCTACATTCCGAGTATATAACATTCCGAGAAGCACATGGCTTGCGGCAAATTTTGACAACAATGTCAATAGAGATTCGGACGACATTCAAACAACCTACTTGACAAGTGCGCTTACCAATGTAGGAAGTCTCGATGAAAATAAATATTCGTTTACCTTCTATATGCCTGAGAATATACAAGAGTCAAAAGAAGGTTTAACAAATTACAATCAACGCGACATGTGGAATGGCAGTTCTGGTTCGGCAACGCTTCCACAAAACAAAGAATGGACAAATGCTCCTCAAAAAAGCACATTCGTCGTTATAAACGGAACCTACGCATCCAACGATGGAAAGTATTCAGGCACAGTGAATTACACCGTTCATCTCGGAGATTTCAGCGTCAATGGCGGTACAATGGGTAACTTCTCAATCGAGCGCAATTACGCTTATACATACAATATGAAAGTATTGGATGTGGAAAATATTATAGTAGAAGCTCAGAAAGGAGACACTACCAAATATCAGCATGGAGCCGAAGGAGATATATATGATGCTAAGAAGTGTATATACAATTACAACCTCGATGCGCATTACGAACAGGTGTATCTAGAGTATGATATTTCGTCAATAGAAGCATCCGTAGGTGAATATAATACGGAGAAGGAATTGGACGATGCCATTGCCAATAAATTGGTACTTGTGATCCAGTCTGAGGCTATGGACCATAATGCCAATGGTGTCGTCAACAAACGCGGTTCTGTAAAGCCTTATCAGATTTATGCTGATGCAGTAAGAAGTGGCGATGATGTCGAACAAGCAAAAAAAGATGTTATGGAAGGCGCCGGATCAAACAACAAGCCGACCAAAGGCTTTGATTATAAATGGATAGAATTCTATCCTCAAAGCAGTACTGAAATTTCGCCATATCCCGGAGTGCCGTCATGGAATGTGGATCATAATCTTAAACCAGATCCATTCTATGGTTACACTCCTGATAGCGATGCCGAAACATTGATGGATGCCTATGATGTGTGCGTTGCGTTGGGAAAGGCTGTAAAAAAGTTGAAGACAAATCCAAATCAGGCAATATCTACCGGTCGTAATGATGATGGGGTCATAATAACAAAAGACGGAGGTAAATATGTAGCTCGTTTTACCGCTTTTGTAAATGAATATTATTACTATCGTCATCCTTTGACTCATGAAAAACTGACAACGTGGAGCGTGTTGACCAATAAGATTCCTCGTGAGATGATCATAGCCATGAGTACTGATGTATCTGCTGATGGTAACAGCTCATACAGCCAAATTTATTCATACATCTCACAGTTGTCTATGCAGACATTCTACAACTCGCGCTCGATGGCCATCAATGCTTTTGGAATTGAAACATATAACGAGACTCCTATTATTCCTTTCGGAAGCCCTACTGTTAACGGCACCTTGGATGACTCGGACGGGCGAAATAATCAAATTCGCCTGTTAAATAAGTATCCCGATGGCAACCAATACGGGGATTGGAACAATTATATCGATGCATCACAGAACGGATGGTATTCTACCACATCGACGGATCGCACAAAGCATAAATTGAAAGAGTCGGCATATAAGGTCGCAGATCAAAACAAAGATGCATATGCATATTATGCCTGCCTGTCACGAAACCGCGATCTGAACGGCAACGGGAAAATAGATGACAACGAGGTACGTTGGTATCTTGCTTCGTTGAACGAATATATACGTATGGGAATCGGGGCCGGAGCCATATCCAATGCCGCGCAGTTGTATATGGGAGACAAATCGACGATGGTGAAAAAGTCATACCCCTCGGAGTATATTAACCTCGGATCACTGTATTATACCAGCAGTAGCGCAGACAAACGGGTCTATTGGGCTGTCGAGAAGGGTTCGTATGGCGCCGTGGGAAGTTCTTATAACGGTGCAAATCTACCAATAAGATGTATACGTATATTACCGGCTATTGAAACAGGTGTACAGGATGCTTCCGCCGTATATGGCATTGTAGCGACACCGACTGTAGTGCAGGAAGAGAAAAACGGCATGATAGTCTTGAATTTCAAGGGCCGTTTGGTCGATGATCTGTATAGGGGATACGTCGAAGGTTCATTGGGCCCGCATGATGAAGATGATGATGAAAATTCATTCTATGAAGGTGTTTTTGTCGCCGAAGATTATCTAAAAGATAGATACGGGAATATACTGACATACAAACTTAAGAATGTGATAGGTGCAGGTATTTCAATGGTCAACCCTTGCGCCGGATACAGTGAAGGCGGATATGGTAATTGGCGAGTTCCAAATCTCGTGGAATTGTCTGCAATGAATGCTCTTGGATTATTAAATGAATGCAAAAACAATGGCAATACAAATGATCAGGCAATAAGTTGTACCCAATTCAGCAATTTGGCAGTACGCTATGGATTTGCAAGATCATCATTGTTATTCTGCCCAGGCGATAATAGAACTGAATTAGAAAGTGAGTACAGGATACGTTGTGTGCGAGATGTGCCACCCGGAAGCACTTTACTCGAATAGTTAACTGAACATCGGCCGCGATAAATTTAATCGCGGCCGATCGATTTTTTATACGTTTGCCCGAGGCTCGTTCAACGATGCATCAAAGACTCGGGCCGACAATGATCTTATGTGCTACCCTACGTAATTATTGGGATTTTGGTTAACTTTGTTTCTACAAAATAACATGTTCGAATGAAAGCATACACCTATATCGACCGCGGACGCTTCGAGATGCGGGACAAGCCGCGGCCCGAGATCGCGGACCCGCGTGATGCCGTTGTGCGCGTAACCCTCGGAAGCATCTGCACGAGCGACCTGCACATCAAGCACGGCAGCGTTCCCCGCGCCGTCAAGGGCATAACCGTCGGGCACGAGATGGTCGGCGTAGTCGAGGCTGTAGGCAGTGCCGTGACCTCCGTAAAGAATGGCGACCGCGTGACGGTTAATGTCGAGACCTTCTGTGGCGAGTGTTTCTTCTGCCGTCACGGATATGTTAACAACTGTTCCGATCCCGACGGTGGATGGGCTTTGGGGTGTCGCATAGACGGCGGGCAGGCCGAGTATGTACGTGTTCCGCATGCCGATCAGGGATTGACACGAATACCAGATACCGTAAGCGACGATAAGGCGCTCTTCGTGGGAGACATCCTCGCCACCGGATTCTGGGCCGCACGCATATCGGAGATATCATCGGAAGATACCGTCGCCATCATCGGCGCAGGCCCTACGGGAATATGCACTCTGCTGTGCGTGATGTTGAAGCAGCCGAAGCGCATTATCGTATGCGAGAAGTCGCCCCTGCGGGCGCAGTTCGTGCGTGACCACTACCCTTCCGTTCTGGTAACCACGCCAGAACAGTGCGTCGATTTTGTCCGTAGTCACAGCGACCACGGCGGCGCAGATCGTGTCATCGAGGTTGCCGGCGCCGACGATACGTTCCGTCTTGCATGGCAATGTGCCCGCCCGAATGCCATTGTCACCATAGTGGCTCTGTACGACCGTCCGCAGGTGCTGCCGCTGCCAGATATGTACGGCAAAAACCTCACGTTCAAAACGGGCGGCGTCGACGGCTGCGACTGCGCCGAGATATTGCGTCTTATAGAGCAGGGCCTTATCGACACCACACCACTGATTACACATCGTTTCCCGCTCGAACGCATCGACGAAGCCTATCGGCTGTTCGAAAACCGCGAGGACGGCGTGATAAAGGTTGCCATAGAGGGCCGATAGATTCACGGCCAATGTAAATAGCGTACTACGCTGACGTCAAATACAACAATACAGCTCCGACCGTGGCCAAACCGCAAGCCTCTGTCGGAGCTGACGTTTTATGTAAGATGCGTCACTGAACGGGGTGTACGACGTATAACACTTCTCCCTCACGTGGCATAAAACATACCGTAATATCCTCGGCCAGAACGGTATTATTGTATGATAATCGTAAAAACGTCGGAGATATTATATTTGCAACACATGCTTTTCGACTTAGACTCTGATAACAACAGCCATCCACGGCCCGATTGTTGTTTTCAGCCGACTATAGCGTCTTTATGAAGAATGAGCTCGGCAGGGCTGGCCGTACCGCGGGCGGATTGCAACGGCAACGGCTGTTCCCATCCCTTACGGGTGCCGAGCTCTAATTATATTATAGGCCCTCTCCGCACCCGCCATATGGCGGACATTATAAAGCGTACAGGGCGACATCTCCTCTATCGTGCGACACCATAACTCATGTTTTCCACATTGAAAGGCCTGTGTCAAATCGAAAAGATTCACGGCTACATGAAAAACGTGGGTTGCCGCATACTCTTATCCCATATTCAGGCCTTCGCTGCCCCTACAAAGAATAAGGATACGGACAGCCCACGTGGGCATATATGCACAGATTGCGCCACGTGGACACAAAATATGTATATGCACAACATGGACATCCGTTACATTCTCTTCTTTGTAGTCAAAGTTGCGAAGTTCGAATATGAAAGAAGAACGTAATCAAACGTCAATAAAATATGTCGGTTCGCACACGTGCGATCCGTTACAAAAGTAGTTAATTAATCCGGATAAAATCCACTGTCGAGTCTTTTTCGCACGTCGTGTCTGCCGTGTATTTTGGCGCAGCGCTTCAATACGTTGACAACCACCATACAATCACACATGCCGACTTGCGAGACAATATGATGCGACAAAGCTTCCTGTCATTCTTCCCAAAGATAATAACGTTCTTCGCGCATCGACAGCATCCGCCGGTGCTGCCTTCCTTGATGATCCTTGTACCCGATATGTATCCATGATGGTATACCGCTATTATCTTCCTGCTCCGAGATGAGTTGGTCGAAAGGTTTATCCGAGAGATAGTCCTTACAGAATTTCCTGAAATCCATAATCAGGCGGTTGGCTGGAAGCAGATCGAACGCGTAGCCGATGGTATGTGCCGATGTTGATGATTCCTTCATGCGATTATTCAGTTCGCGACAGCGATACCCTGACGTTATCATCAGATTGTCACGTTCTATACCTTTCGATGCGCATAGTTGACTCCAAGCCTCCTGCAGCGGATCGAGCAGATTCTCTATCGATTCAATAATGTGATCCTTCGATTCGGCGTCGGGCGTATTGTCTATTCCGTACTTAACGGCCATAGCGGAGCGTATGCACTCCTCGAGAGTAAAATGTTTCATCTTGTATTGTTTTTTATTTACCGGACAAACATATCCGCGACATAATGGTTCCCTGCAAATATACGCATATATTCACACATGCCAAATACACTATTGCCCCTGTCGTGTTTTGTTCTGGATGATTTGACTGTCGAACACATGCTTTGGAAGGCTGGTTGGGGGACAATTATTAATTATATGAGCTTAGCAATCTAATATATATTTTGAAGAGACCTTCTGAGGTATGTTCTGTCAGCAACTGCAAAATAGCCAAACGTCGGATGCAATAATAAACAAAAAGCCCCGAAGGATATCTTCGGAGCTTTGGTGCGGTGCGTAGGGGACTCGAACCCCTGACCCCGTGCGTGACAGGCACGTATTCTAACCAGCTGAACTAACGCACCTCTTTTGGTTTGCGAGTGCAAAGATAATACAAAATTCGCAATCTGCAAACTTTATCCCTCTTTTTTCTTGCGCTTCATAAATATATTTTGGTTCCCATAAAGCCTTCGCTTACGGCAAGCAATTCTTACGCGGTGGGCTGAAGATTTTCCGTTGCGGGGCCGAGCGTTGTCTCGACCATACGATCGACATCCGTACGATCGTCCGTATTAAGCAGCAGATAACCCACTTGCGTCAGTGTACGGCGTTTCCATTGGCGTATGAAGTCGTCGTAGTGTTCCCCATCCTCCAGCATCAGCGTCTCGATAAGGTTGCGCGTAAGTGTAGGGAATATAACCAGCGAATAGAAGGTCAGGAAGAAATCCCGCAACGGCACACGCCGCAACTCGCCACGTTGTATTTCGTCCACAAGCCGCCGTTTGATCGTGCAGATGTACCCCTCGACCTCCAATTCATGCAGGACACGTATCAGATGGTGTACATCACGCTGTATCTCCCCTATGATGAACTGCGGCAGAGCCGGATTTGCCCGAAACAGCGCCATATATTCGTCGATGACGGCATTCAACCGCTCCATAAAGGGGGTCTCCTTCTCCAGAATGACCTGTATGCGCGGGAATATCTCCCGCACTATATCGGCGAATATCGCCTGAAAGAGACGGTCCTTCGTGCGGAAATAGTAGTGCAGCGTCGAGCGTTTTATGCCTGCGGCGGCCGCTATGTCGCTCATGCTCGCATCGGCATATCCCTTCTCTATGAACAATGCGCGCGCCGCCTCCACGATACGCGCCTCTATGCAGTCAGCAGGGTCACTTCGCATCGCTGCCTCCTTTCTTCAGATTGTCGATGAACAGCAGCAGACGGTTGGTGATGTTCACGTCGCTGACACTGCCGTCGAAGTCCAACGACAGGAGATTCATCTGCGGATACAGGGTCTTGATACGTTTCTCGACACCCTTGGCCACAATATGGTTGGCAATACATCCGAATGGCTGCAGGCTTACGACGTTGTTCACGCCGCTCGCGGCAAAGGTCGCAATCTCACCCGGCAGAAGCCACCCCTCGCCGAAACGCGCATTGAGCGATATGATCTTCGATGCGGCGGCCGCCTCATGGTATATGTTGCCCAGAGGACGGAAATATTCGAAACTCGATGCCGCGGCATTGTAACTGTCGATTATGCCCTGCATCCATGCGAATATGCGCCGCATGAGCCAATCAGGTATGCGCGACTTCTCAAGGCCCGTACGCAGCTTGACATCACGGTTAACGAAACCCTGCATGAAGAAATCCGCCAACACGGGCGACACCACCTCGATCTTCTGCTCGACCAGCCAATCGGTCAGGCCTTTCTGCGCAAAGGGGTTGAACTTGAGGTATATCTCCCCTACTATTCCGACCTTGGGACGATCTACGCCCGAAGGTACTATATGCGAGAACTCCCCGGCTGCACGCACAAGCAGGTCTCGGAACGAGGCTATCTGCCGTCCCTCCGACCTCTCGCGGATGATCTTGACGGCCTCGGCCATATATTTGTCGCGCAGGGCTGCAGCGGCTCCGGGTGTCGTTTCACGCGCAGCCGCAGGATAGTATAACCGCGCAAGACAGTCGGTGAAGATCACCGATCCCACGGCCGAACGCAGCAGTTTGCGCCACGGTATCTTGAATCCGGGCTGATCGTTCTTCAGACCGCTTCCCGGGGCTACCGATATTACGGGCACATTGGCATATCCGGCCTCCACCAGCGCCTTCTTTATAAGCGATATGTAGTTGCTGGCGCGGCACTGGCCTCCCGTCTGCGAGATGGCGACGGCCGTACGATCGATGTCGTAGCGGCCCGACTGCAACGCCGTGATCATATCGCCCACGATAAGCGTCGCGGGATAGCATATCTCGTTGTTGGCATACTTGAGTCCCATCTCGGCCGTATATGCCGAGCTGGCGGGCAGACTCTCCACCTCGTAGCCCGCACGCGCCACGATATGCGGTATCAGCGGCGAGATGAATGGCGTGAAGAATGGGATCAATATCTTGCGGTGACGGTCCTTCTCGCCAAATACGGGCGTCGTGACAAACGGACGCGTCTCCGAGCGATGGCAGTGGCCCAGCTTGAGGCTCTCGATAAGCGAGCGCACGCGCAACTTCAGCGAGCCGATATTGCTGACGTCATCGATCTTCAGCAGAGCGAAACTCTTGCCGTATCGGCCCAGCAGATCGCGCACCTCGTCCGTAAGCAGTGCATCGGGTCCGCAGCCGAACGAGGTCATCTGCACGAACTGCACATCGCTGCCCTGACGCACGCACCACTCCGCCGCACGCAGGATACGGTTCGGGTAAGCCCATTGCGAAACGAAATGCGTATCGCCGATCTCGATCTGTTCGTCACGTACGATGTCGTCCGTAATAACATCCACACCCATCGAGGCGATCATATCCGAGAGTTTGTGCTGTATGAGCGGATCGGCATGATACGGACGGCCCGCAAGCACTATAGTCAGACGCCCTGCCGCACGGCTCGCAGCCACGATATTCTCATCCGCCGCCTTCATCCGCCGTGTAAACGATCGGTATTCATTCAACGCAAGACGGAAAGCCTTGACGGCAGTTTTGCGGTCTACGCCCAGCGTACGCAGATAATCTACGCACTGGCGGCGCAGCAACTTCTCCGAGCGGAACGATACCGTCGGAGTGTCGAGCGGTACGGGGAGCTTCTCGACGCTGCGCACGACATCCGAATATCCCGACACGATCGGGCAGTTGTAGCTGTTGACGGCCTTGCTGTCCTCCGAACGCTCGTATATGACATAAGGCATGAGTATGCGGTCGACACCCTGCGCTGCGAGTGTAGCTATATGGCTGTGCACCAGCTTGGCCGGGAAGCAGATGTTGTCCGACATAACCTTGCGCACGTTGTTCTCGTATGCGGCCATGTTAGACGCCTCCGAGAGTACGACACGTATACCGCAATTATACAGTAGAGTGTGCCAGAAAGGATACTCCTCATACATATTCAGACAACGCGGGATGCCTATGGTCATACGGCCGTCCCTACGTTCGGGACGGTCGAACAGCAGATGCAGTTTCTCGGCGTAGGCATTGCTGCCCTGCACGTCGTAGCTGCCGCGGTTCGAGAAATGGCGCTCGCATTTGTTGCCCGAGAAGTAGCTGTTGCCGTTGGCAAAACGGTATCGCGTAACCATACACTGGTTTTCGCATCCGTGGCACTGTATCGTCTGCGATGTGTACGAAGCCGCATCGACAAGATTTTCCAGAGGCGCACCCTCGACCGCTCTGTCGCAGGCATAAAGAGCGCATCCGAACGCACCCATCAGTTCGGGACGTTCGCTGCGGAAGACCTCGCGGTCGGTCAGACGTTCGAAGGCGCGCACTACGGCATCGTTTCGCATCGTACCGCCCTGAACCACAACGCGATCCCCAAGTTCATCCGCACTGCGGAACTTGAGAACCTTATAGAGGCAGTTCTTTACCACCGAGTATGACAAGCCGGCCGCAATATCGGCAATCGACGCCCCCTCGCGCAGCACCTGCTTGACCTTCGAGTTCATGAATACCGTGCAGCGCGTACCCAGATCACACGGGAACTCCGCCGTGCAGGCCAGCGCCGCGAACTCCGACACCTTGTATCCGAGGCTCTTGGCAAAGGTCTCGATGAAGGATCCGCATCCCGACGAGCAGGCCTCGTTGATCTCCATGCGGGTCAGCACGCCGCGGTCGACAAAGATGGCCTTGATGTCCTGACCTCCGATGTCGAGTATGAACGATACGTCGGGCGTGATCTCACGCGCGGCGATATAGTGTGCGATAGTCTCGATTATGCCGTAGTCGAGATGGAAGGCAGCCTTTATGAGGTCCTCGCCATATCCTGTCGAACAGCCGCCGCAGATGACGGGCTCCGTACCTGCAGCCGCACAATCTTCGAGCAGCTTGCACAAACCGCGCTCCACGGCTGCCACTGGATTTCCCTCATTGGGCGTATAGTACGAGAAAAGGAGGTGCTTGTCCCGATCCATGGCTACGATCTTGGTGGTCGTCGAACCCGAATCTATACCCAGAAACATCTCCATGCGTCCCGCATGCAGCGGCGCAGGCGCCATCAGATGGTTGCCCTTGGATTTGCGCCACGCCTCCAACTCCTCGCCGTTGGGGAAGATCGGCGGCAGTGACGCATACGAGCGCATGCCGTGCGGGGCATTCTCAGCGATGTGGGCGTTCCACTCCGCAGCCGTCATGCACTGCTCTCCCTGAGCCATCAGCGCCGCGCCCCATGCCGGCAGCAGCTGGGCATCCGACGGAACCACCACCTGCTCGTCCGTCAGGTGGAGGTAGTCGATGAACGCCTTGCTCAGTGATGGCAGGAAGGCCAGCGGCCCGCCGCAGAAGAGCACCGGAGTGCGTATGTCACAGCCGTGCGACAGCGTAACAACGGTCTGTACGGCCACGGCATGGAATATCGATGCGGCAAGATCCTCGCGCGAGGCGTTCTTGGCCGCAAGATTCTGTATATCGGTCTTGGCAAATACGCCGCAGCGCGACGCTATGGGATAGATGTGTGTCGCATTGCGCGCCAGTTCGTCCAGACCCTCGGGCGTAGTGTTGAGCAACACCGCCATCTGGTCGATGAAGGCACCCGTACCGCCGGCGCAGTTGCCGTTCATACGCATGTCGGTGTTGCCGCCGTCATTGAGGAATACCACCTTGGCATCCTCACCGCCGATGTCGATGATGGTAGCCGCCGCGGGATAGTACCGCTTCACGTAAGCCGTGGATGCGACCACCTCCTGTATGAAGTCGATCTTGCTGCGCTCGGCAATACCCAAACCGACGGATCCCGTAACGTTCAACCGCATGCGCCCATCCTTCAGACGCTCCCATATCTCGGCAAATACGGCCGCAAGCGTCTGTGGTACATGAGCGTTGTGACGTTCGTATTTCGAATAACACACGTGACCCGCGTCATCCAGAACGACGGCCTTCACGGTCGTCGATCCGATATCGAGTCCCATCCTGTAATCTGCCATATATAGATAATTTTATCCTTAATCAAACCCTTCGCGGCAGCAAGCCACCCAAAGCGCTGTTGCGACAAGCCATCTGCCACGCCTGCCACTATGCCGACGCCACATGCTGACTACGATGTCTGACACGTGTGTCAGCATGCAAAAATAGATAAAATTATCCTACGATATTCACATTTAATAAGAATTTTATAGAATTATTGCAATGATACGGGAGCCCATACCGGCGCGTCAATCACCCATGTGGGAGAGTATCTCGCACGTGAGTTCGGCATAATGCCTGCCGATAGGTATCGGGGCAGCACGCCCCGTAATCTTGACTTCGCGTTTGGAGAAGTGTTCGACACCATGCAAGGGGATTATGTACGAGCGGTGCACACGCAGGAACTGCGGCGAGGGCAGCATCTCCGACAGAGCCTTGATCCCCGTGCGCGATAGGACATATCCTCCCGATCGGCGCAATATCTTAACATAGTTGCCCATCGCCTCGATATACAGTATGTCGCCGTACGGTATCGAGATGTTGTTGTACTCCTGCTTGACGACCAGATTCTCCGGTTCATGACCGCGGCGTGCATCGATGCGTCGGCGCGCCTTGTCGATCGCCTGATCGAAACGTTCGTATGCGAAAGGCTTGTGCAGGAAGTCGACCGCATCCAGATCGAAGCCGTCAAGCGCATATTGGGCATGTGCTGTGGTAAAGATGAAGCAACATTCACACGGCAATGCTCCGGCAACATCCAAACCGCTGATGCTGTTCATCTCGATATCGAGCAGCACAAGATCGGGTTTCAACAGCCGTATCTGCTCTATACCCACACGCGGCTCACTGAAGGTCTTAAGGTCGATATCGCCGCGCCGCTCGCAGAAACGGCTTATGACCAACAGCGCCAACGGCTCGTCGTCGATGGCTATGCATGATATTCGCCTTGTCTTCATTGCAGCTTTATTGTCAATAAGATATGAAATTTGTGATCCCGTTGCGACACGTCAAGCGTAAAGCGGTCGGCATAGAGCAGTTCGAGACGCTTGCGGCAGTTCTCGATACCTATGGCCGACTCATTCTGCGGCGGCGTCTTCATCACGTCGTTCTCGGTCTCGAAACGCAGCGTCCCATCCTTGACGGCGATACGTATCGAGATGAGACAATCCTCATCCGAGGAGGTGCCGTACTTGAAGGCATTCTCGACAAACGTGATCAGGATCATGGGCGGGATCTGTACGTCGCGCTCATCCATCCTCACGTCAAACTCGACCCGCGTGTGGCGGTTCAGACGCAGCGACTGCAGATCGACATATTGCCGTATGTAGTCTATCTCGCTGCTGACGGGTATCGTGACCGAATTGGTGTGGGCATACATGTACCGCAATATGTTCGAGAACTTCATGAAGGCCGACTCGGTCTTCTCCGACTTGGTTATGACAAGGCCGTAGAGGGCATTGAGCGTGTTGAACAGGAAATGCGGATTTATCTGAGCCTTATAGAGTGCCAGTTCGGCCTTGTTCTTCTCGGCCTCGATCTGCTGACGCGATATGATCTGGCGGAAAAGCTCGATCGTAAGCTCAATCGAGAGGCTGAAACCGGTCACAATGAGGAAGAAAAACCACACCGTCTGCCGCCGTATTCGCTGACGCGTGGCCAGATCGAGTATAGCGTTGCGGTTGACGCTCTCCGACTGCGGGAAGTCGCCAACCAATATCGTGAGAAACACCAGTACCGCCACCACAGCCGCCACCTTCGCATAACGCCGCTGGATGATGAGCGACGGAATGTTCGATTTGCGGTAGATGAAATAGAGCAGGTATAGGTACGCCACGAACGTAACCAGAAACCACGCATTGTGGGCATACCACTTGTCCACCGGCACCAGCATGATGATCGCCGGCAATATGACCAGACAGAACAGCAGGTCGATGCTTACGGTTATTTTGGTCGATTTCATAACACTCGTCAAGGTATTCAGCCCATGTGCGGTACAGTCCGCACAATGGCCTCGCGAACAGAGATCAAAAACCAATTTCGTATGAAATTTCCATTCGCGTAAGGCAGCCGAACCAGATGCCGCATGACAAAGTTAATCTTTTGAATACAAATTTCCAATCACCCGGCGCACGTTAGACATCACATTTCGGCCGTCCATCAACACATTTGTGTTTATTAATAAAAAATGTTAATTTTGTACGTTAATTAACCAGAGGAAAATCCAATAAACGTCAAAAATAATACGCATCGTAATGAAAAAATCTTTCTTTTTTCTCGCCGGTCTGTTGTTGCTTTCGGCCTGCGGGGAGCAACAGGCCCAGCAGGCCGAGACCGAGTACAAAACACTCGTCGTCTCATTGAGCGACCGCACGCTCAACACCGAGTATACGGCCAAACTGCGCGGCCGTCAGTATGTTGAGATACGCCCTCAGGTAAGCGGACTCATTACCGAGATCCGTATCAACGAGGGTGACGCCGTACACAAAGGACAGATACTATTCGTTATCGATCAGGTGCCCTACAAGGCCGCCCTCGAGACTGCCATCGCCAACGTCAAGAGCGCCGAGGCCCAGCTGGCCACCGCCAAGCTCACGGCCGACAGCAAGGAGCAGCTCTACAAGGAGAATATCGTTTCGGACTTCGACCTGCAGTCGGCCCGCAACACGCTCGCCGCGGCCGAAGCCGCATTGGCTCAGGCATCGGCTCAGGAGATAAACGCACGCAACAACCTGTCGTACACCGAGGTCAAGAGCCCCGTGGACGGTGTCGCAAGTATGATCCAGTACCGTGTGGGCGCACTGGTGAGCAGCAGCATAACCGAGCCTCTGGTGACGGTTGCCGACACTGAGCAGATGGACGCCTACCTATCGCTCTCGGAGGTTGAGATCCTCGACCTCATACAGCAGTACGGGTCGCTTGATGCCGCCATAGCTCAGATGCCAGACGTCAGCCTCAAGATGATAAACGGTGCGGATTATCCTCACAAGGGACGTATCAACGCCATCAGCGGCACGGTCGAGGAGAGTACCGGAAAAATGCGTCTGCGTGCCACATTCGCCAACCCCGAGGGGCTGCTGCATAACGGCGGAAGCGGTCAGGTGACGATCCCGACAACCCGCCGCGGATGTATCATCATCCCCAAGACGGCGACATACGAGTTGCAGAACCGTATTTTCGTCTATAAGGTTGTCGACGGCAAGACGCAGTCTACACCCATCACCGTATACAAACTCGACAACGGAACCGAATATATCGTCGAGTCGGGTCTGGCCGAGGGCGATGAGATCGTAGCCGAAGGCGCCGGCCTGCTGCGCGATGGAATCGAGGTTAAGAGTCAGACAAATAAAGAGTAATCCGCGCCATGAAGATCAAGTTATTTATCGATCGACCGATATTGGCCGGAGTAATATCCGTTGTCATTCTGATTCTGGGACTCATCGGTCTGTCGCAGCTCCCAGTGGAACAGTTCCCCGAAATCGCACCCCCGACCGTCAGCGTATCGACATCCTACACCGGAGCCAATGCCGAGACCGTCTTGAAGAGTGTGGTTGTACCCCTCGAGGAGGCATTGAACGGTGTAGAGAACATGATGTACATGACCTCTACGGCCACCAATACCGGATCGGCGCGTATCACCATCTACTTCCGTCAGGGTACCGACCCAGATATGGCTACGGTGAACGTCCAGAACCGTATCGCTACGGCTCAGGGTCTTATGCCCGCCGAGGTTACGCGAAGCGGTATCAACGTGCGCAAGCGTCAGACGAGTAACATCAAGGCACTGGCACTTTACAGCCCCGACGACTCGTTCGACGAGAGCTTCCTGAACAACTACCTCAAGATCAACATCGAGCCCCGTCTGGCGCGTATCGCCGGTGTCGGTGAGGTGAATGTCATGGGTTCGGACTACTCGCTGCGAATATGGCTCGATCCCAACAAGATGGCACAATACGGACTTATTCCGTCGGATATAACGCAGGTGCTCGACGAACAGAACCTCGAGGCCGCAACGGGTACGCTCGGCGCCGAGTCGAACAATACGTTCCAATATGTGCTCAAGTATCGCGGCCGCTACGAGTTCGAGCAAGACTATGAGAACATGGTCATCCGCTCGCTGCCAAACGGTGAAGTACTCCGCCTCAAGGATGTGGCTACCATCGAGCTCGGCTCGCGTACATATACCTACATCGGTGAGGTGAACGGGCACCCGGGTTCGAACTGTATGATTGCCCAGACCTCGGGCTCGAACGCCAACGAGATCATCGAGCAGATCGACAAGGAGGTCGCCGAGATCACGAAAAACCTCCCGAAGGGTATGGAGATCGCCGACCTGATGAGTTCGAAGGACTTCCTCGATGCCTCGATCAAGAATGTGGTCAAGACCCTTATCGAGGCCATCATCCTCGTGATTCTGGTGGTGTACGTCTTCCTCCAGAGTCTCCGATCGACGTTCATCCCCGCGCTGTCGATCATCGTGTCGCTGGTCGGAACTTTCGCATTCCTCATTGCGGCAGGATTCAGTCTGAACATGCTGACGCTGTTCGCCCTCGTGCTTGTGATCGGTACGGTCGTCGACGATGCCATAGTGGTGGTCGAGGCCGTGCAGGCCAAATTCGACGAGGGTTACAAGTCTCCATACCGCGCTACGGTCGATGCCATGAGCAACATCACCTCAGCGCTTGTAACTACGACCGTCGTCTTCATGGCGGTGTTCATCCCCGTGAGCTTCATGGGAGGCACGACGGGTACCTTCTACACGCAGTTCGGTTTGACGATGGCCGTTGCGGTGGGTATATCGCTCGTCAGCGCCATGACCCTCTGCCCCGCCCTCTGTGCCTTGATCATGACCCCGCATGCCGACGCCTCGAAGAACGAAAAACTCAGTTTCTCGTCTCGTTTCCACATAGCCTTCGACTCGGCATTCCACCGCCTTGTGAACAAATACAAGGGCGGCGTAATGTTCATGCTCAAGAACAAGTGGCTGGCGGCCATCCTGCTCGTTGTAGCCTGCGGCAGCCTCTACTACTTGATGAGCACCACCAAGACAGGTCTCGTGCCGCAGGAGGATATGGGTACGATCTTCGTCGACGTACGTACCTCACCCGGTAACAGCCTCGAGCAGACACGTGTGGTTATGGACGAGATCGACGCCCGCATCAAGACTATACCGCAGATACAGATCTACTCGAAGATTACGGGTAACGGTATGATAAGCGGTCAGGGCTCTTCGAACGGTATGTTCATCCTGCGACTCAAACCGTGGGAGCAGCGTACAGAGAAGGGTGATGACATCAATTCTGTCATCTCGGAGGTCTACCGCCTTACCTCTGACATCACCTCGGCCGACATTATGGCATTCGCACAGCCGATGATCCCGGGATATGGTGTCAGCAGCGGTTTCGAGCTCTACGTACAGGATCAGAAGGGAGGCACCATAGAGGATCTATTGACCGTTACGCGCAACATGATCGACAAACTCAACGCACGCCCCGAGATCGCTCGAGCCACCACGTCGTTCGATACCAAGTTCCCGCAATATCTGGTCGAGGTCGACGCTGCGCTCTGCAAGCGCAACGGCGTATCTCCGACCGATGTACTGAACGTGCTGGCGGGATATATCGGCGGTACCTACTCTTCGAACATGAACCGCTTCTCGAAGCTCTACCGTGTCATGGTGCAGGCCGCACCCGAATACCGTCTCGATACCGAGTCGCTCAAGAACATGTTCGTGCGCAACTCCTCGGGCGAGATGTCACCCGTGAGCCAGTACCTCACGCTGACGCGTGTCTACGGTGCCGAGACGCTGTCGCGATTCAACCTTTTCTCGGCCATCTCGGTCAACGGTACTCCGGCCAACGGATACAGCTCGGGACAGGCCATACAGGCCGTACGCGAGGTTGCGGCGGAGACCCTGCCCGCAGGTTACGGATACGAGTTTGGCGGTATGTCGCGTGAGGAGGCCTCGACGGGCAGCTCGACAACCGTCATATTCATCATCTGCATCGTCTTCATATACCTTATCCTCTGCGCCCTCTACGAGAGCCTCTTCATCCCCATCGCCGTCATACTGTCGGTACCGTTCGGTCTGGCCGGAAGCTTCCTCTTCGCCAAGATGTTCGGTCTGGAGAACAACATCTACCTGCAGATCGGTCTGCTCATGCTTATCGGTCTTCTGGCCAAGACGGCCATCCTGCTTACCGAGTACGCCTCGGAGCGCCGCCACCACGGCATGAGTATCACGCAGGCCGCAATCTCGGCAGCAAAGGTACGTCTGCGCCCCATCCTGATGACATCGCTTACGATGGTCTTCGGCATGCTGCCGCTGATGTTCGCTACGGGTGTGGGTGCCAACGGTAATATCTCGATCGGTGTGGGAACCGTGGGCGGTATGCTCATCGGAACCGTCGCCCTGCTCTTCATCGTACCGGTGCTCTTCATCGTGTTCCAATATCTGCAGGAGAAACTCATGCCCGCGCGCGACCTCGAGAAGTTGAATAACGAGCCGGTCAAGTAGAACGTAACGAATCAATAGAATCATGAAAAAACTCATAATATTATATTGCATATCGGCATGGGTCGGCCTTGGAGCCTGCTCCGTGTACAAGAGCTACGAGCGACCCGATATGCCCGTTGTGGACAGCCTCTACCGTCAGGCGGCTGCCACCTCGGCCGATACTACCTCGATCGCTTCGCTCTCGTGGCGGGAGCTCTTCACGGATCCCAAACTGCAGGCCCTGATCGAGACCGGCCTGCAGAACAATACCGACCTTAATATTGCCCGGCTTAAGGTTACCGAGGCGGAAGCCACGCTCATGACTTCGCGTCTGGCCTATCTGCCCTCGATATCGTTCGAGCCGTCGGGAACGCTCCGCAGCGTTGACGGCAACGCCATGACCAAGAGTTACGACATAGCCGCATCGGCTTCGTGGGAGGTCGACATATTCGGCAAGCTGACAAATGCCAAACGTGGCGCCAAGGCAGCTCTCGAACAGAGCGAGGCGTACAGGCAGGCTGTCCAGACGCAGCTTATAGCCACCATAGCCAACAGCTACTACTCTCTGCTTATGCTCGATGCTCAACTCGACATCAGCGAACGTACGGCTGCCATTTGGGGCGAGAACGTCCGTGCCATGAAGGCTCTCAAGGCAGCGGGTGATGCTACGGAACTGGCCGTGGCTCAATCTGAGGCAAGCAAGTTGTCGGTAGACGCATCGATCGCCTCGCTGCGCCAGCAGATCGACCAGATGGAGAATACGCTTACGGCCCTGCTCGGAATAGCACCGCAGAAGATCGACCGTACGACTATCGGTGAACAGCGCTTCCCCACGGAACTTGCCGCAGGTGTTCCCCTGCAGCTGTTGCAGCGTCGTCCCGACGTACGCCAGAGCGAGGCCGCCCTTGCGCAGGCATTCTATGCTACCAATGCGGCCCGTGCAGCCTTCTACCCCAGCATCACGCTGAGTGGATCGGCCGGATGGACCAACGCCGCAGGCCCCGCCATAACCAACCCCGGGCAGTGGCTCTTCACGGCCGTGGGATCGCTCGTGCAGCCGTTGTTCAACCGCGGCAAAAATATCGCTAACCTGCGCATAGCCAAGGCACAGCAGGAGGAGGCGCTGCTCTCTTTCCGCCAGAGCCTGCTCGATGCCGGCACCGACGTGAACAATGCCCTTATACAGTGGCAGACGGCACGTCAGCGCCAACAGATAGACCAGCAGCAGATACTCTCGTTGGAGTCGACCGTACGCAGTTCGGAGCTGCTGATGCAATACTCGTCGCAGAACTACCTCGAGGTACTCACGGCACGCCAGACTCTCCTGCAAGCGGAGCTGACGGCCGTATCGGACCGTTTCGACGAGATACAGGGTGTCATCAACCTCTACCACGCCTTGGGCGGCGGAGCGGAGTAACATTCTCGTAAAACATATACATAATACAGGCGCAACCTCAAGGGGTTGCGCCTGTATGTTTTATGGGGTATTGTCTATGATGTATCAGAAGAGATGGAACGCGACAGTAAGGCCGGCCATTACGATCGACACCATCGACATCAGCTTGACGAGAATATTTAGCGACGGGCCCGACGTATCCTTGAACGGATCACCGACGGTGTCGCCCACGACCGTAGCCTTGTGGTGTTCGGATCCCTTGCCGCCGAGATAGCCCTCTTCGATAAGTTTCTTTGCGTTGTCCCATGCACCGCCTGCATTGGCCATGAACACGGCAAGGACGAATCCCGAGCTCAGGCCGCCGACCAGAAGTCCCATGACACCCGCGACACCGAATACGAGTCCCACCACTACCGGAGCGACTATTGCGAGCAAACTCGGCAACAGCATCTCACGCTGCGCGCCGCGCGTCGAGATCTCTACACAGCGAGCATAGTCGGGTTTGCCCTCACCCGTCAATATGCCCTTTATCTCACGGAACTGCCGCCGTACCTCCGTCACCATACTTTCGGCTGCACGGCCTACGGCATTCATCGTAAGGCCGCAGAAGAGGAACGACATCATCGCTCCGATGAAGATACCGATCAATACCGTGGGGTTCATCAGCGAGACGTTGTAATAGTCCATGAAATCGAGCATCGAGGCCTCCCCAACGGGGATCGAACCGCCATCGGGCATGGCCAGCGACGAAATACCGTTATGTTGCAATCCGATGCGTATCTCCTCGACGTACGATGCCAGCAGCGCCAACGCCGTCAATGCCGCCGACCCTATGGCAAATCCCTTGCCCGTTGCGGCCGTTGTGTTGCCCAATGCATCCAGAGCATCTGTGCGTTTGCGCACCTCGGCCCCCAGACCGCTCATCTCGGCATTGCCGCCCGCATTGTCGGCTATGGGGCCGTAGGCATCCGTCGCGAGGGTTATACCCAGCGTCGAGAGCATGCCGACGGCGGCGATACCTATGCCGTATAGCCCTTGCGACATATTCTGCGGTGCCATCATGTTATCCACGTCAAAACCCGTAGCACAGAGATATGCCAGAATTATCGCCACGCCGATCGTAATGACAGGAATCGCCGTCGATATCATACCCGACCCTATTCCGGCAATTATGACCGTTGCCGGGCCCGTCTGCGAGCTGTCTGCGATTTTACGTGTCGGCCGATATGAATGCGAGGTAAAATATTCTGTCGCCTGACCTATGATTATACCAGCCACAAGTCCCGTTATGACCGAGCACGACAGCCCGATCCAATTACTCATGCCGAGCAGATACAATATTCCGAACGTCGCTAAGGCGATCAATACGGCACTGACATTCACACCGACGCCCAACGATCGCAGCAGTTCACGCATCGAGGCACCCTCGCGCGTGCGTACGAGAAATATGCCTATTATCGAGAGCAGGATACCTGTGGCGGCAATCAGCATCGGCGCCAGCACCGCCTTCACCTGCTCGGCCTCGCCCATCGAGGCGAAAGCCGCGGCACCCAGTGCCGCCGTTGCCAGAACCGAGCCGCAATAACTCTCGTAAAGGTCGGCGCCCATACCGGCCACGTCGCCCACATTGTCACCCACATTGTCGGCTATCGTCGCTGGATTGCGCGGATCGTCCTCGGGTATTCCGGCCTCGACCTTACCCACAAGATCGGCCCCGACATCGGCCGCCTTGGTATATATTCCGCCGCCGACACGCGCAAAAAGCGCCTGTGTCGAGGCTCCCATGCCGAATGTGAGCATCGTAGTGGTTATGACGACAAGTTTCTGCGGACCGGCTGTATCGACAAAGGCATCAAGTATGATGTACCAGAACGATATGTCGAGCAGTCCGAGCCCGACCACGACCAGCCCCATGACGGCACCGCTGCGGAAAGCTACCTTCAATCCGCGGTCGAGCGACTGCCGTGCGGCATTCGCCGTACGGGCCGAGGCGTATGTCGCGGTCTTCATACCGAAGAATCCCGCTAGACCCGAGAATATGCCTCCCGTGAGGAAGGCGAAGGGTACCCACGGGTTCTGTACCCCGACCCCGTATGCCAGATAGGCGAAAAAGAGTGCCAGCACCACGAAGACAATGCCGACAACCTTGTACTGTTGTTTGAGATAGGCCATGGCCCCCTTGCGCACATGTTCGGCGATTTCTCGCATGCGCTCGGTGCCCTCGTCCTCACGCTTCATTGCGCGATAGAAAGCCCATGCGAATGCCAGCGCGACGATCGACGCGGCAGGCACGCACCAGAAAATCGTTGGAATGTTCATATTGCGTAGAATATTGGTTGGTACACGTTACTTTCGGCCGACGGCCGAATATGTTGAGAGTCAATGTGGAAAAGCCGCATTTGTCGGGCTTTGTCCGTCGTGGTCATCCTGTGTATGGTAAATATACGGATTTTTATCTTACGACGTGCCGCATCGCGCGTCATAGATGTAAATAAATTTTTTGAATATCAACATGTTCCATCCATATCACCTTTGACAGAAGCCGTATTAGCCACAATTTCGACACGTATCGCACACCTTGCCGTGCAGTGCGCCCGACCATCCTGTCCGGAAGGCTGCGAAAGTGAAAAATGTATGTTCCGCATGAACTTTATCGCGGCGAATTTTATAACTTTGTTCGGCCTAAAAGCCACAAAAGAGATCCGACATGAACAATACGGTCGACATACTCGTTTCACTCGGACAACGTCTGGATTCATTCGGGCACGATGCCCGCACGGAACGTTGTATCACCGAGGCCATAGCGGCCAACGGATGGTTCACACGCGAGGATATCATGATGGCCGTAGATGCCATACGCACCGAGTTCCTCCAACGCGACAAACTCGAAGCGTGGCTCGACAGCTACACTCTGACGGCATCACGTCGTCGCGTAGCGATAATCATGGCCGGGAATATTCCGTTGGTCGGGTTCTTCGACATGATGTGTGCCGTGGCATGCGGATACGAAGCCGTCGTAAAGTGTTCAAGCAAAGATTCGGTTATGATGGGATATATCATTGAACTGCTTAAAGATATATTTCACGACGTTGACATTGTGCCGTACGATGATGCCATCCCGTTCGATATGGCCATAGCTACGGGCGGGGATTCGGCCGCAGCATATTTCCGCACGCGTTACGCATCCGTTCCGGCGCTCATACGCGGCAGCCGGCACTCCGTAGCCGTCATTTCGGGCGATGAATCCCGGCAGACGATCGACGGTCTGCAACACGACGTATTCTCATACGGAGGTCTGGGATGCCGCAATGTATCGCTCATATTCCTTCCGCGCGGTGAGGCACTGCCGCTGCGGCCAGAAAAGCCGCAGAATATGCCCCGGCGACACAACTTTCTGCAAACGCGGGCTCTGACAGAGATGGCCGGCACTCCATACATAGACCTCGGCTCGTGCGTAGCCGTAGAGCAACGCAGCTTCCCCGAGACGGCATGCCACATAAACTACACCTACTATGACGATCTGTCTGAGGTGGAGGCATGGCTTGCGGAGAATGACGCACGGATACAGTGTGTCGCCACGGATATGCTGCAACACCCGCGCCGCTGCCCTGTCGGGCGCACGCAATACCCCACGCTTACGGATTATGCCGACGGTGTGGACGTAATGGAATTCCTTACACAACGATGATATGAAACAGTACGATTTCGACAAGATTGTGGATCGTCACGGCACCAACAGTCTGAAATACGACGCCCTCAAGGAGCGTTACGGCCGCGACGACCTGATTCCGCTGTGGGTCGCCGACATGGACTTCGAGACCCCCGACTTTGTCATCGACGCGATGAAACGACGCCTCGAGCACCCAATATTCGGGTATACCGTCGAGTATGACGGCTATTGGAACAGTATAATCTCATGGCTGCGGCAGCAGCACGGCTGGGAGGTCGAGCGCGAGTGGATGCGTTACATCCCCGGCATTGTCAAGGGCATCGGCATGGTAATAAATGTCTTCACACAGCCCGGCGACAAGATCATCATACAGCCGCCCGTCTATCACCCCTTCCGTCTCGTTCCTCTGGCCAACGGCCGTGAGGTTGTGTACAACCCGCTCAAAAGCTCGGACGGCGAACATTTCGAGATGGACTTCGATAACCTCGAAAGCGTTATCGACGAGCGTTGCAAGGTGTTGATTCTGGCCAATCCCCACAACCCTATCGGCATCACGTGGGATCGCGACACGCTGGCACGTCTGGCCGAGATCGCCGCAGCGCACAATATCCTTGTCGTCTCAGACGAGATCCATTGCGACATGCCTCTGTACGGACATACCCATATGCCCTTTGCCATGGCTTCCGACACGGCGGCACATTGCAGCATAACATTCGGCGCTCCATCCAAGACCTTCAACATCGCCGGCATCGTAAGTTCATACTCGATAGTGCCCGACAAGGCCATACGTGAGAAGTTCTACTCGTGGCTTGCGGCCAACGAGTTCGACATGGCCACGATATTCGCCATGACGGCCACCGAAGCGGCCTTCACACACGGTGAGGAGTGGCGCCGCCAGATGCTGCGCTACATCGAGGGCAACGTCGACTTCGTGGCCGACTATCTCGAAAAATACATACCGCAGGTGCGTGCCGTCAAGCCGCAGGCTTCATACCTCGTATGGCTCGATTTCTCGCGTCTGGGTCTCGAGCACGAGGCGTTGGCCGACATGATCATCAACAAGGCGCGCCTTGCCATGAACGACGGTGCAATGTTCGGCGTCGAGGGTCGGCAGCACATGCGTATGAACGTCGGCTGCCCGCGTTCGGTTATTGCCGAGGCCATGGACCGTTTGAAGAAGGCCGTGGATGAACTCTGACAATTACCAGACCAAGCACAAACCAAAAACGGAACGGCCTTAACCGTTCCGTTTTTGGTTTTAGTGCATCGCGCAATTACTTTCTTGCCGTCTCCTTTGCCAGACGATACCTCGCCACACGGCGGCGCCAACGGTTGCGTATGCGGTCTGCCAGATCGTTCTCCACAAGGAAGTGGATGCCGATAAACGACAAACCCATATACACGACGATAAGCCTTATCAAAGCCCTTATTTCGGGCCATACGTCGCCGAGCGAAGCCCCCATACTCTGTATGCGGACAAAGCCCGTCGCCCCGTGGGTACTTGGGAATATATAGGCAAAGCGCCGCAGCCATTCGGGCATGGCCTCCTGCGGGAACGATGCGCCGCTCAAGAGGAATATCGGGATCGACGTCCACAACAGCATCATCAGAGAGTTCTCTCGTCGACGGAACAGCGTCGAGAGGGCTATGCCCATAAAGATGCAGGCGAAGATGTACATCACAAGGAACAAGACGACGGTAAGCGTACGTCCGTTCATCGGATAGTGGAAGACGCGATAGTGTACGTTCATCAGATAGAACGTCGTCACGGCATAGAGCGAGGCGTAAGTCAGCGCCTTGCCTATGACGATCGGGAATGTCGACATGCGGCGGCTGCCACGAGGTTTCAGCTTGCCGTACATGCCATGTTCACGCCACGTACCGCCGATCATGCCTATGCCCACAAGCAGCGTCTGCTGTACGATGACAAGGATTATGGGCGGCATGACGAATGTGCCGTAACCCAGATAGGGGTTGAACAGCGAGTGGCTCTCGTATATTACGGGCTGCGTTATGGCCTTCGCTTGCGGCAGGTTGGCTCCCTTGGCGATCATACGCTGGAACTCGACCATCGCTCCCGTGGTGTTTATTCCCGCCACCATCTCCTGAAAAGCCTGACGGTACATGAGCATGTAGCTCGCATCGAGATATATGCTTACAGTCGCCATCTGCCCTCCCAACAACTTCTGCTCGTAGTCGTTCGGGATGTAGAGTATGCCGTAGATATCGCGGTCGTAGAACTTCTTCTGCGCCTCGACCATGTCCGACAACTCGTACGCCACGACCGTATTGGGCCCCATGTTGATGGCATCGACAAGTTTGCGGCTCGCCGATGTCTTGCTCATGTCGACCACACCCACCGGCACGTTGCGCAGCACCTCGGCACCGTATCCCAGCGAATAGATCGTAGGATATATCAGCAGCGCGAAGACCATCACCAACATCACACCCTTGTCGGAGAAGATCGTCGCATACTCGTTCCGCATCACGGCATACAGCTGCCGGCGGTACGATCTGACGGTATCTCTGAGTCTGTTCATAGTCGTCTACATTTTACCCCAGTAACGGCTGCCGTTCGAGATCTTGTAGAGTCGCGGCAGCGTGATCACGGGCAGCAGCAGGAACAATATCATATAACACATATCCGGCAGCGAATAGACGATCGGGGCGCCGCGCAGCGCCTGATCGACGATCATGTCGGTAAAGTAAGTGAATGGGAATATGCGGCTGAAGGCACGCATCGACCCGAACATTGCCATTATCGGGAACGACAGGCCCGAGAATGTGAATGCCAGAACCGAATATCCGCCGCCGAGCGAGAGGGCCAGACGCAGATCGGCCGTGAGGCTCACCACAAAGATCGCAATACCCATATAGCTGAGGATGAAGATCAGACATCCGCCGAACAACATGCCGAAACTGCCGTTCAGCGGTACGTTTATTATGTCGAAGAGGATGAAGAACATCAACAGCGACATGATCGTCATCGACATGAATACGGGCAGCAGCTTACCTATGAGAGCCGCACCGAACGAATAGTCGGCACTCTCCATCCAATCCTTCGCCGTCGAGTATCTCAACTCCGAACCCAAAGCGAATACCGTCGCCAGAACCGTGAAGATCATGATCATCATCGGCATGAAGCTCGGTGAGAGGTAATAGCCGTAATTCGTATAGGGATTGAACAATACGTGTTTGTCAAAACGTACAGGCATGGCTTGGGACATTGCCTGCGCCTCGGTCAGGCCCTGCTTCATGAGTATCTGGAGTTGTATGCCCACGCCGAATGTCGTGACCGTAGTCTGCAGATCCTTCGTGATGAGGCCGTTGGTGAGGATATTCACACCCGACACGTAGGCCTCGACATGGGTCTGCGTATTGCTCAGTATGTTCTTCTCGAAGAACGACGGGATCATCACTACGGCGTGTATCTTTCCCTCGCGTATGAGCTTCTCGCCCTCATCCATATCGGTCACTCCGTACCGGACGGCGGTCTCCGGAGCGGCATCGATCATCTGCGTCAGCGTGCGCGAGAGCGACGAATGGTCCTCGTCCAGCACCGCTATGGGTAGATCGTGCGGAATACCCTTCTCGAATACCACCGCGAAGAAGGCGAATGATATGACGGGCAGTACCGTGAGCAGCATCATATATGAGGGGAAAGCCCATATACGCTTCAACTCACGCACAAGCGCCGCATTTATGTTACGCAGGAATCGCATCACCCCGACGTTTTACTTGCCCAATTCGTCCCAGTTGACCAGCACGCTCATACCCGGACGTATGTTCTCGACGTCGGTCACGGGACGCGCCTTCACGGCGAATGTGCGTATATCGAAACTGCCCTGCGTGCGTGTGGCGCTCCACGTAGCGAAGTCGGCCTGCACCGATATGTACGACACCTCAAGCTCGACGTTGCGGTCCAGAGCCGGAACGTATGTCGTCATCTTCATGCCGACAGTGATCTTGGGCAGCAGGGTCTCCTTGATGTTGAAGGTAACCCACGTATCGGTCGTATCGAGAATCGCCACGACGGGATAACCCGTACCCACAAGCTCGCCCTGCTCAGCGATAATGGTCGAAACCTCGCCGTCGACCGGAGCATATACCATGGCATCGCTTATGTATGACTCGACCTCGCTTACGACACCCTCGGCCTGCTGCACCTGCGCGGCAGCCGCATCCTTGTCCTCCTTGCTGGCACCGGCCACGGCAAGGTCATATTGAGCCTTCGCGGCCATCTCCGTTGCTACCATGGCGCGGTAGTTGGCATCCGCCTCATCGAACTTCTGCTCGGGCACCACCCCCTTGTCATAAAGAGCCTTCACACGGTCATAGGTCTTCTGTGCCAGCTCCTTGCCGGCCTGAGCCTTCTGCCACATGTTGAGCGCCGCCTCGATCTGCTGCACGCGCGCACCCGCCAGAGCCTTCTGATCCAGAGCCGTTGCCGCGCTCTTCACAGCCTCGGCCTGACGCAGCTTGGCATCGAGTTCGGGCGTCGACAACACATACAACAACTGTCCCTTGGTCACATGATCGCCCTGCTCGACCTTCATCTCCTCGATGCGGCCCGCAATCTTCGACGAAGCCTTGTAGGTTGTACACTCGACCGTACCCTGAATTATCGTGGGCTCCGACCGCTTGAGGTACCATCCGACAAGCGCCACCACGGCAATGATAACTACCACGGCTATAATCAGCCAGATAACATTACGCTTTTTCATATTTCGTATGCTTTATCGTTTCGTTATTCGAACGTAATTTGACGCGCATCTATGCGGCGTGAATATGAGGTGAACTCGTCGCTCACGCCGGCCGCTTCGAGCAGTTTGGCCAGTGCAACGTCGTACGAGTATGCCATTTGTATGCGCTCGGTGCGCACCTTCGCCAGATTCAACTCCGCGTCTATGAGATCCGACGACGAACTCCAACCCTCGAGGAATGCGGCATTCTTGGCCTTGAGATACTCCTCGGCGAAGGCTATCGAAGCCTCTACCGAATGGAACTGATTGTAGTAGTTGAGCATCTGGTTATAGAGTTTCTCGACCAGAACGGAGATATCCTCGTGCGCCTTGGTCTGCAACTGCTCGACCTGACGCACCGTCTGCTTGGCCGCCGCATGCTTGTATTCGCGGTTAAGGCCGTCAAAGATGTTGAAGCTAACGCCCACGCCTACAGCCCAGCGAGGCAGCATGTTGGTCACCTGATAGTTGTAGACGCTGCCGCCGCCCATGGCCACAATCTGCGGGAAGTAGGCCGAACGCTGCACACGTACGCCCTGCTCGGCCAGCTCTTTCTTGAGCGATACTTGATTTAACAGCGGGTTGTGGTTCGATGCCAGCGACTTGTAATACTCCACATCCTCGATGTTGTCGACCACAAACATCGACGTGGCTGGGACGTAATCTACCTCGCTCGAAGCCAGCGTATTGTTCAACGCATCCTTTATGGTCGAGAGCTGCAACTCGGCATTCTGCAGGTCGCGCTCCGCCTGTGTCATCATATATTCGACGTAAAGGCGTTCGCTCTTTGCCAGCATACCCTGCTCCTCGAGCGCTATGGCATCGTTGAGATGTTTGCGGATGCCGTCGGCCACCTGCCGGCGCACCTCCACAACCTGTGCCGCCAGAGCCAGCCCGTAGTATCGCTCCACAAGCTCGGATATAAGGGCATTGCGGGTCTGCACACCCTGCTCGCGCACCGTACTTTCGTCGATGCGCGCGGCACGGTTGGCGGCATTGATCTTACCGCCGAGGAATATGGGCATGGTGATCTCGCCGCCCACGAAACCGAAACTGCGATCCTGCAACTTGTAAGTCCAGTCGAGTCCCGACATCGCACCCAGCGTCTGCTGCAAGAGACCTGCCAACTGCTGGCTGATTATTCCCGTCTGCACACCCGTCGAGATAAGGTTGCCTGCGGCCGTACCGACAGGTTCCTTGAGCGAGTTGGCATCCAACGCAATGTCGTCACCCATATAAACGTATGTGCCCACGGCGTTTATCTTGGGCATACGCAGACCTATGGCCGCCTGACGTTGGCGTTTGGCCGCCATGGCCTCATATTCGGACGCCTTGATTGCCGGATTCTCCGTTGTGGCAATCTCGACGGCCTCCTCCAACGATAAAAGCCGGCCCTCATTTTGAGCCGTAGCTCCTACGGAGGCAAGCGTCAGACAAATCAAAAACAGATTCTTCTTCATACCGATCGCTTTAATTATCGCGGCAAATGTACCCATAATTTTTCATTTAGAACATCAAAAACCGGAATAGAATAAGTTATTGCCATTATCGAACATTTTTCATCCTTCGATCCACGTTGCGACCCCTATATAGGCAGCCGCTACGACCCTATAATGCCATGTCGTCACGGAGCAATAATCCCGCCGCAACGCATCGATGCGTTCAGCAGTTGCCGCCAGACCTCAATACGAGCAGCGTAATTTCGGGCCGTGCGCCCACACGCATCGGGAACAACACGCAACCCAGACCGTCATTTATATACAAATCATGTCCATCCTCACTGTACAGTCCGCTCCATCGGCGGTAACGTATCGCCGCGGGGGATATGCCGCGACGGCCTACGCGCAGTTTCATCTGCATCGAGTGTACGTGCCCCGACAGTGTCACATCCCCGTAACCTTCCGCCACTATATCATCCCACAGCTGGGGTATATGCGCAAGCGTGATGTTGAACAGCGAATGCGGCACCCCGACATACGCCGCACCGATTCCTCCGGTCGGCAGGTCGGGCGAATGCCGTTTTTCGGCCCACTCGCGGTCGAACGACAACCCCGTAAGCGAGACAGAGTCGCCGCCGCGATGCAGGTACATCGTCTCGTTGTCCAGCACATGCCATCCCAACGCCCGTTCGGCCTCGATAACGCGCCGCGTATTCTCGGCCACGGGAAGCGCAAGCGTATCGCGTACGTAGACTCCAAGGTCGTGGTTTCCCGTTACGGCATATATCCCGTCACGGGCCTGCAGACGGCCGAGAAGGTCCGCCACGGTGCCGATCTCCGTCCAGCGAATATTCACCAGATCGCCGCAAAAGGCTACCATATCGGCATTAAGACTGTTACATATTTCAACAATACGTTCCGTCTCATGCTGCGGCCGCACCATCGACCCGATATGCAGATCGGATATCTGTACTATGGAATACCCGTCGAATGAGACGGGCAGACGATCGGAGACGATCTCCACACGATTCACCGTATAATCGGTACGCGTAACGGCCATGCCGTATATGAATGCAGCAGCGACAGCCACGCTCAACACCCCGCCCACGATACGCAGCAACCTCCGATGCGAGGCGATAATTGCAATATTCAGCGGCAGACGCGCCACCGCCAGAATCATATAAGCGAAAAACACCCACATCGATGCAGCGACCGTCCACGTCGGGTTGTCGCTGCAGAGCAGGAATGCCGCACCCGAAAATATGAACGGCAGTGCATCCGTCACCCACGCCGCCGCAATCAGCCGACGACGGCGCCGCGGGTCGTCCGTCATACGGGCGACAGCAACTCTGTCGACAGCCATCAACAGCAGTGAAAATACGGCTATGATCCAAATCATACTCCTCGGTGCCTACATGCCGGACGCCGCAGACGCCACGCCATTTGGCATATTAGTTGCTTGAGCAACTACAAAGATAAGACTTTTACGATGTAACACACATCCATATTCCCATTTATTCAATCAAAAATACACGTTTATGAGAAGATTAAGACAATTGCTCGTATTGTTGTTCGTTGCCGGATGCGTGCACTCCGCATCGGCACAACGCCGCTACCGCATGCATGAGCACAAATCCCAACCTGCCGTATATCTTATTGCCGTCGAACAGGACGGTACGCTGTACGAAGCGTATGCCAGAGGCCGCGCCGCTGACGACATTGTGGTGGACTTCGCGCAGACACGCCGTACGGGTTTCCAGCAGGTAGTCGACCCGCAGTTCATATTCACCACCAAAAACAACAGATTCTCACTCGGTATCGGCGGTTACATCAACCTTCGCACGAGCTATGAGTTCATGGGCGCCGTCGACAATATCGACTTCATCCCCTACGACATACCCCTCTATTCCGACTACGCCAACCGCCAACGCGTGATGATGGATGCCACCACCTCGCGTCTGTTCACCAAGGCGGTGATCAACTCCCCGACCATAGGTCCCATCATAGCCTTTATCGACATGGACTTCCGCGGCGGTGCCGAGTTCAGCTATACGCCCCGTCTGCGTTCGGCATACGTCTCGCTGCTGGGATTCACCGCGGGTCGCGACATCACGACCTTCTGCGATCTGGACGCCTCGCCCACGACAATAGACTTCCAAGGCCCCAACGCCTATAACTTCAACTTCGCCACGATGCTGCGATACGAACATTCGTTCCACGACCGCCACTTCAAGATGGGCGTAGCGGCCGAGATGCCCGTCGTGAGCGGCACCTATGACGAGAACTTCCGTCCCATATCGCAGCGCGTACCCGACATACCCATGTATTTCCAGTATGCATGGGGAGAGAACCGCACGAGCCACTTCCGCGCCTCGGCCGTGTTGCGGAACATGTATCTGAACAATGCCGTCACCGATAAAAACACGAGTCTCTTCGGATGGGGCGTACAGGCCAGCGGCCGCATCGAGACCTGCCCCTACTTCACCGTCTTCTTCAACGGCGTATACGGCAAGGGCATAACGCCATATATTCAGGATCTCACGGGCAGCGGTCTGGACTTCACCCCCAACCCGATGAATCCCGAGCAGATACAGACCATGCCTATGTGGGGCTGGCAGGCCGCGGGACAGATCAACATCATACCCTCGAAACTCTTCGTTTCGGGCGGATATTCGACCGTACGGGTGAACATGTGCAACGGATATTACGCCACCAACGAGTACAAGCGCGGCACCTATATCTTCGGCAACATATTCTACAACCTTACGCGCAACTGTATCCTCGCGGCAGAGTATCTGCACGGCTCGCGCCGCAACATGGACGACACGCACAATACGGCCAACCGTCTGAACATAATGATACAATACAACTTCTGACGACGCCAGCCTTCGGGCTCGGGTCGGGCGGCGGGATCCTTACATGACGGACCCCGCCGCTTTCCGTTCCGCCGGACGCGCCCAATATGCTGACACATGATTTTGCCGCCGTCACTTTTTTTCGTACATTTGACAGCGATGACAGCCTTGAAATACATTGCAGCCATAATCATAATGACGGCAGCGGCAATGGCCCCGCTCTACTTCGTACGTTTTCCCGCGCAGGCTGAGACCTGCGGATCAGAGCATGCGTCCGCGCAACCTGCCGCACGCCGGGTACGGATCGTGGCTCTGGGGGATCTGATGCAGCACACGCCTCAATTGACAGCCGCACGCACGCCTCGCGGCGGATACGACTACACCCGATCATTCCGTCATGTGGCACGACTTACGCGGCAGGCCGATCTGGCAATAGTAAACCTCGAGACCACGCTGAGCGAGGACGGGCCCTATACGGGATATCCGTGCTTCCGCTCCCCCGCCGCCGTCGCCGACGCCATGCGCGACATGCAGATAGATCTGGCCGTCATGGCTAACAACCACTGCTGCGACCGTGGCGGCGCAGGCATACGAGCCACCACCCGAATACTCGACAGCCGAGGCATCTGCCGCACGGGAGTCTTCCGCGACAGCACCGACATGCGGCTGAACAACATACAATATATCACGCGCAACGGTATCACATTCGCCGTTATAAACTACACCTACGGGACAAACGGACTGCCCGTTCCCGATGGGTGTATAGTAAACCGTATCGACACTGCCGTCATGGCACGCGACATCGCCGCCATAGACCGCAACAGGGCCGACTGCATCATCGCCTTCATGCATTGGGGAAACGAATACCAGCGCCATCCCGATGCCACGCAGCGCGCTACGGCCGACTTTCTGCGCCGCCACGGTGTAGATATTATCATCGGCAGCCATCCGCACGTAATCCAGAGTGCCGAGTGTGACAGGCGGAACGGCGTTACGATATACTCGCTCGGGAATTTTGTCTCGAACCAGCGCAAGCGTTATTGCGACGGCGGCATAGCAGCCACCATAGACGTCGAGCTCTCGGGTAACGGCAAACTATCCTATTCGCTGCACGTAACGCCGCTGTGGGTACATACTCCCGACTACACCATCCTTCCGTCCGACGTTGCCGACACGATGCACATGGCGCCTCTCGACAGACAGCGATACGAACTCTTCATAGACGACACGCGGCAGCTTCTAGGACTCTGACCGTATAGGAATAAATACATATATGCAAGCCCGGCAACACTGAACAAAAAAGCCGCACGAACGTCCGTGCGGCTCAAGACCCGATAATCTTATACCGATTAATAGTTCTCCTTCTTGGGCTCGAAATATGACTGCGGGTGTGCGCAGGCGGGGCACTTCAGGGGCGCCTCCTTGGCCTTGATCACGTAACCACAGTTGCGGCACTGCCACCAGATCTCGTTGTCGCGAACGAAGAAGTTGCCGTCGGTGATACGGCTCAACAGCTTCAGATAACGCTTCTCGTGCTCGGCCTCTACCTTGGCGATCTGACGGAAGGTATTCGCAATCTCGGGGAAGCCCTCCTTCTCGGCAACGTCACCGAACTCGGCATAGAGTACATCCCACTCCTCGTGCTCACCCTCGGCAGCTGCCAGAAGGTTCTCGGTCGTGGTGCCGATGATACCGGCGGGATACGATGCAGTTATGGTCAGCGGGCCGCCTTCGAGATACTTGAAGAAACGCTTCGCATGTTCCTTCTCCTGCTCGGCCGTCTCCATGAATACGCCTGCGATCTGCTCATAGCCCTCCTTCTTGGCTACACTCGCAAAGAATGTATAACGGTTGCGGGCCTGACTCTCGCCTGCAAATGCCTTGAGCAGGTTCTGCTCGGTCATTGTTCCTTTGATGCTTTTCATAATCGGTAGGTTTTTGTCTGTTAATAAATAGTTTTTCGGTTTTCTGTTCTTTGATGGCAAATATATGCAAAATTTCTGCTAAAAATAAATTCCGGCCATCGGATTATCTTATCCTGTAATCGGCATAACTTATACGCGCCGACCGAATCGCCCGCAAAGATGCGCCGAGACGCTAATTCGGCACATAATATTTGCGAAGTGAATTTAGTTTTGTATTTTTGCCGTAATTTCAAAATCTCTAAACAAGACACAGCATGGCAGACGAGAAAATAATTTTTTCGATGGTGGGTGTATCCAAGACCTTCACCAATCAGAAAAAAGTACTCAACAACATCTACCTGTCGTTCTTCTACGGCGCAAAGATCGGTATCATAGGACTCAACGGTTCGGGTAAGTCTACCCTTATGAAGATCATCGCCGGCATCGACAAGAACTATCAGGGCGAGGTGGTATTCGCCCCGGGATATACGGTCGGTTACCTCGAGCAGGAACCCAAGTTGGACGATACGAAGACCGTCAAGGAGGTGGTCGAGGAGGGATGCGCCGCAACGGTGGCCCTGCTGAAGGAGTACGAAGTGATAAACACCAAGCTGTGCGAGCCGATGTCGGACGATGAGATGAACCGCCTGATCGAGCGTCAGGGCGAGCTGTACGAGCAGATTGACCACGTCAACGGCTGGGAGCTGGACAGTGTTCTGGAGCGCGCAATGGATGCCTTGAGGTGCCCCGATCCCGACCAGAGCGTCAAGGTGCTGTCGGGAGGCGAACGACGCCGTGTGGCACTCTGCCGCCTGCTGTTGCAGCAGCCCGACGTGCTGCTTCTGGACGAGCCGACTAACCACCTCGATGCCGAGAGCATCGACTGGCTGGAGCAGCACCTGCGTCAATATAAAGGTACCGTAATTGCCGTTACGCACGACCGTTACTTCCTCGACAACGTCGCAGGCTGGATTCTCGAACTCGACCGCGGCGAGGGTATTCCGTGGAAGGGAAACTATTCGGGCTGGCTCGAGCAGAAGACCAAACGTCTTGCGATGGAGGAGAAACAGGAGAGCAAGCGCCGCAAGACCCTCGAACGCGAGTTGGAATGGGTACGTATGTCGCCCTCGGGCCGCCACGCCAAGAGCAAGGCACGTCTTTCGGCCTACGACAAGCTGATGAACGAGGATGTGAAGCAGAAAGAGGAGAAGCTCGAGATATTCATCCCGAACGGCCCGCGTCTGGGCGATGTCGTCATCGAGGCGCACGACGTTTCGAAGGCATACGGCGACCGCCTGCTCTACGAACATCTCAACTTCTCGCTGCCGCCCGCAGGCATCGTCGGCGTTATCGGCGCCAACGGCACCGGCAAGACTACCCTCTTCCGCATGATCATGGGTATCGAGCAGCCGACATCGGGATATTTCACTATCGGACAGACCGTAAAGCTCGCTTATGTCGACCAGCAGCACAAGTCGATCGACCCCGATAAGAGCGTATATGAAGTGATATCTCAGAACAGCGATATCATCACCCTCGGCAACAGACAGATACCCGCACGTGCCTATGTCGCCCGCTTCAACTTCAGCGGCGCAGACCAAGAGAAAAAGTGCGGCATGCTCTCCGGCGGCGAACGCAACCGTCTGCACCTCGCACTTGCGCTCAAGGAGGAGGGTAACGTACTGCTTCTGGACGAGCCTACCAACGACGTGGATGTCAATACGTTGCGCGCGTTGGAGGAGGGTCTTGAGAACTTCGCCGGATGTGCCGTCGTCATTTCGCACGACCGCTGGTTCCTCGACCGCGTCGCCACACACATCCTCTCGTTCGAGGGCGACTCGAAAGTCACCTTCTACGAAGGCTCGTACAGCGAGTTTGAGGAGTGGAAACGCGCTCAGGGCGAGGATGTCACCCCGCATCGTATAAAGTATCGCAAATTGATGGAATAAACCGCAAACAAATATTTCAAGCCGCCATACGGCAAAATACACATAACAGAAAATGGCTATTCAGAAACCAAGCATCCCCAAGGGAACGCGCGACTTCTCGCCTGCCGAGATGATGCGCCGCACATACATATTCGAGACAATCAAGAGCGTCTTCCGCACCTACGGTTTCGCTCCGCTCGAGACCCCGGCCATGGAGAATCTCTCCACGCTGCTCGGCAAATACGGCGACGAGGGCGATAAACTCCTCTTCAAGATACTCAACTCGGGCGACTATGCAGCCGGTCTCGACGACGGGCAGCTGCGCACGGCATCGAAGATATGCGAGAAGGGTCTGCGTTATGACCTGACCGTGCCATTCGCGCGATATATCGTTCAGCATCAGAGCGAAATAGTACTTCCCTTCAAGCGTTACCAGATACAGCCCGTATGGCGTGCCGACCGCCCCCAAAAGGGCCGTTACCGCGAGTTCTACCAGTGTGACGTCGATGTCATAGGCTCGCGTTCGCTAATCAACGAGGTGGAGCTTATCGAGATCGTGGAGCGTGTCTTCGGCAAGCTCGGCATCAACGTAACGCTCAAGATGAACAACCGTAAGATCCTCTACGGCATAGCCGAAGCCATCGGACATGCCGACAAGATGATGGACATAACGGTCGCCATCGACAAACTCGAGAAGATCGGTATCGACAATGTCCGTGCCGAGCTCTCGGAGCGCGGGTTGGAGCAGGAGGCTATCGACCGTCTGCAACCCATACTCGAGCTCAGCGGGTCGAACAGCGAGAAACTTAACAAATTACGCGACGTCATATCATGTTCAGAAACAGGTCTTAAGGGCATAGCCGAGATGGAGGAGATATTCGGATATGTCGAGGCCTTGGGACTCAATCTGCCCATCGAGCTCGACCTCTCGCTGGCACGCGGTTTGAACTACTATACGGGTGCGATATTCGAGGTCAAGGCCATGGATTATGCCATCGGTTCGATCTGCGGCGGCGGCCGTTACGACGACCTGACAGGAATATTCGGCATGCCCGACACCTCGGGTGTGGGTATATCGTTCGGCGCCGACCGCATATACGACGTAATGACGGGACTGAACCTCTTCCCCGAAGAGGTTGACTTCTCGACCAAGGTACTCTTCGTAAACCTCGGCGAGCAGGAGCGTATGGCCGCAATGCGCATAATGCGTACGCTGCGCGATCACGGTGTCGCCACCGAGATCTACCCCGAGCCGGCGAAGATGAAGAAACAGATGGAGTATGCCAACCGTCGGTCGATACCCTACGTCGTGATCATCGGCAGCAACGAGTTGCAGAACGGTCTGGCTACGGTGAAGAACATGCGTACGGGCGAGCAGAGCGCCGTGGCATTCGATGCCATACGCGACATGCTGGCATAGTACGCCGGCCTCTCCGCAGGCTTCGACGTACGGGAAATGCGGGTGACACCACAGTATCCCGATTCTGTACACAATATGCGCCGGTGCGGCTACGGCCCGCCGGCGCATCATATATTATAAAAGTAAAAACAGCCCTACCATGAAAGCCTTTTCATTGGCCTTGACGTTACTCCTTGCGCTTGCGGTCAACTGCAGCGTAACGGCACAGGAGGAGCAGTCGGCCGCCAAGTCGTTCGAGCAACTGCAGAAATTCAACCGTTTCTACCGCTATCTCGATGCTACGTATGTCGATCAGGTCGATATGGAGCCTCTGGTGGAGGATGCCATACGCAGCATGCTCGAGGATCTGGATCCCCACTCCGTATATCTCGACAAGGAGGAGATGCAGGCCGAGCGCGAGTCGTTCGACGGCGAGTTCAGCGGCATAGGCATCGAGTACAACATAATGAACGACTCGATCATCGTCATCAACACCGTAGTCAATGGCCCCGCCGAGAGTGTCGGCATGCAGCCCAATGACCGCATCGTGGAGGTCGACGGCCGCAATGTCGTCGGGGTCAAACGCAGCGACGTCCCGAAGCTGCTGCGCGGGCCGCGCGGCAGTATCGTCCGGATCGGCGTAGCGCGACGCGGCGTGCCCGACATCCTGCACTTCGACATTACGCGTGACAATATTCCGATCAATACGGTTGATGCCGCATATCGCGTCAATGACGACATCGGCTACATCAAGGTCAACCGCTTCGGGCGCAATACGATGCGCGAGTTTTACGAAGCGTACGAGAAACTCGGCGACGTAAAGTCGCTGATCCTCGACCTGAGCAGCAACGGCGGGGGCATGCTCGATCCGGCCATCGAGATGGCAGGCTTCTTCCTTCCCGAGGGTGCCGTTGTCGTCGGGACGGAGGGACGCACAATCCCCCCGCAACGATATATGGCCAACGAAGGCGGCATCTTCGACGGCAACGTCGTCGTGCTGATAAACGAGAACTCGGCCTCGGCAAGCGAGATCGTGGCCGGCGCGCTGCAGGATTGGGACCGCGCCGTCATTGTCGGCCGCAACAGCTTCGGCAAGGGGCTTGTGCAGCGTCAGATACCTCTGGGCGACGGTTCCGCGGTACGTATCACCGTTGCGCGTTATCATACACCATCGGGACGTGTCATACAGCGTCCATACGAGAACGGGCACAAAAAGGAGTATTACGAGGCTCATATCGGGCGTCTGACAGGCACCGACAGCATAGCCGCTGACAGCGTTGAACGCCCCGTTTATGAGACCTTGCACTCACATCGTAAGGTGCTGGGCGGCGGAGGCATCTCGCCCGATATCGTCATCGAGCCCGACACCTCGCAGATAACAGACTATATGATCGATGTCATGGCAAAGGGCGTCTACAACGATTTCATAATGTCCTATATGGATCGCAACCGCACACGCCTCGAGCAGCAATACCCCGATTTCGAGTCGTTCGATCGCGGGTTCAGCCTCACCGACGAAGAGATGCAGGAGTTTGTCCGCATGGCCGAAGATAAGGGCGTCAAACCCGACATGGAGCAGTTCGCACGCTCGCGCTCACTCATCACCACCCAGCTTGCGGCACTTTTTGCTCAGAGGCTCTTTTCGGCCAACGAGTTTTACCGGTATATCAACCCTCGTGAAAATGAATATTTTATGCAGGCAGAGGAAATTTTGAACAATTGGGATCAAAAAGGCGCTTCGATTTTAGGCCGATAATAATCCTATTATTATTTGACAATCGGGAAATTTTTATTTAATTTTGACTGCTACAATACCCGTATTTCATCATGCTTACAGAATCTTCAACCGGCCTGCAGCACTCTTCGGACAATTACGGAGAGTCTATTTTCTCGAAGATGATCAAAGCCGGTCATCGTACCTACTTCCTCGACGTCAAAGAGACACGCAACAAGGATTATTTCATGACGATAACCGAACTGCGCAAGAAGACGACCGACAACGGTGTCGAGAACGAACGCAACAAGATTTTCCTCTATCAGGAGGATTTCGAGAAATTCGCCAAAGGGTTCAACGACGCCTTGGATTTCGTCAAGCGCAGTATGGCGCAGGACAAAAAAGAGTTCTAAGCCGTCAAGGACTGCAACACTACCCGCCTACCCGCTTAAACAACATAACGCCCAGCCCATAGAAACACCTCTGCTCCATCATACACCCTGCCGTACATACCGCACATCGAGACAACGCCGCACACTCTGCCGCCATGCATGACGGCGAGCCGATACTGCTCGGTTTCAGCGGAGGAATCGACAGTTGTGCCGCAGCCTCTACACTCAAGGCCGACGGATGGTCGGTCACGGCACTTACGCTCGACATGACGGGGGACGAGCACCTCACAGACGAGGCTCGACGCCGTGCCGCCGACATTGACATACCGATTGTAGTCATGGATGTACGTGACGAGTTCCGCGCCATAACCACCTACTTTGTCGACAGTTACACCGCAGGCCGAACACCTGCGCCATGCACCCTGTGCAACAGCCACATAAAATGGCCGTCACTTGTATCCGAGGCCGACAGGCTCGGAGTCAGGGCAATCGCCACGGGACACTACTTCAACACCACACACCACAACGGCCGCATATACGTAAGCCGTGCGGATGACCGCGCGAAGGATCAATCATACTACCTGTGGGGGTTGCCTCAATCCACGCTCGAGCGTATCGTCACCCCCATGGGGCACATCTTCAAATCCGACCTGAAGAGAGCCGAGCCGCGACGTCGCGAGAGCATGGGCGTATGCTTTCTCAATGGCACGACTTATGGACGATACATTGCCGGATGCCGTCCCGACTCGTTACGGCGCGGCGATATAGTCGATATCCACGGCCGCGTCATAGGCCGCCACGACGGCATAGCCTTCTACACCATCGGCCAGAAGCGAGGACTCGACGCCGCCGTCAAGGGCATGTGTATCGTCGGTATCGACGCCGCCCGAAACAGACTTATCGCAGGGGACGACTCCATGCTCTATCATTCAACACTTGAAATTACGGATTACAATATCGTAGACATGAATGAATTGCTGTCGGCCGATGACATCGAGGTCGTGATTCGCGGCATAGGGCGAAACCCCGCATCATACGCCCGACGCATTGAACTTGCCGGCACCGGAATACGCGTCACACTCGGCTCGCCGGCATGGGCGCCGGCCGCCGGGCAGCCGGCAGTATTCTACAGGGGCAACCGCGTAATAGGCGGCGGTATTGTTGAAAAATATTATTAATTTATATATCTTTGCCGCACGTTAAACAGGAAAACAGAGACAACATGAACATAGTAAAACGCCTGTACGATTGGATGCTCTCTTGGGGCAATTCACGCTGGGGAGCCTTGGCGCTCTTCTGCTTCGCCTTCGTCGAGTCGAGTTTCTTCCCCATATCGCCCGACGTGCTGCTCATAGCCCTCTGTCTCGGCATACCGGCCCGCTCGATGCGTTACGCCGCAATTTGCCTTGCCGGATCGATCCTCGGCGCCATAGCCGGATATGGAATCGGGTTCTTCCTCTGGCAGAACAGCGCAGGCGAATATACCGCTCTGGCAAACTTCTTCTTCAATCACGTATTCTCGATGGAGAGCTTCCTCGAGGTGGGCGCCATGTACGACAAGTACAACTTCTGGATAGTCTTCACCGCGGGATTCACCCCTCTGCCATACAAGCTCTTCACCATAAGCGGAGGCCTGTTCCACATCAACTTCACGATGTTCATCATCGCTTCGATCGTGGCTCGAGGCATGCGTTTCTTCCTCATAGCATGGCTTATATGGCGTTTCGGAGCCCCGATCAAGACATTTATAGACAAATATTTCAACCTGCTGGCCATAGCCTTCACGGTACTGCTCGTAGGGTCGTTCTTCCTTGTGGCGGAACTTCTGTGACACTTGAATTGAAAACATTGACACGATGAAACGATACGGACTTATCGGGCGCACACTCGCCCACTCATTCTCGGCACGTTATTTCACCGAGAAATTCCGCCGCGAGGGCCTCGACAAGGAGTACTCGTACGAGTTGTTCGAACTGCCCGAGATCGGGTGCGTAGAGAAGCTCATCAACGATACGCCCGACCTTGCGGGTTTCAACGTCACCATACCCTACAAGCAGCAGATCATCCCACACCTCGATGCACTTGATGCCGAGGCGCAGGCTATCGGGGCCGTCAACTGTGTCAAGATTGCAGACGGGCGCCGCACGGGATACAATACCGACATTGCAGGAATAAGGGTGTCGCTCGATGAATTGCTTGGGTCGGAGACGGTGGATGCGGCTCTGGTTCTCGGCACCGGCGGGGTGTCGCAAGCCGTGCAGTATGTACTGGCACAGCGCGACATTCCTTTTGCCATCGTATCGCGCGATGCGGCCAAGGGAAACTATACGTATGACGATCTGGATTCGGAGGCGATATCGACACACCACCTCGTGATAAATACCACCCCCGTAGGCATGTATCCCAAAGTCGACCAAGCGCCGGAAATACCCTACGAACTGCTTACGCCCTCACATCGGCTCTTCGATCTGATATACAACCCCGAGCAGACGCTCTTCGCGCGTCGCGGGGCCGAACGCGGCGCACGTACGATGACGGGCCTGCGCATGCTCTACGCTCAGGCCGAAGCCGCATGGAAGATCTGGAACGAGTAGATCGGGCGCATCAACCCTCGGTGTAGGCCTCGAGGACTTCCAATGCGCGTTTCTTATCCTCGGCCCGCACAACCAACTGTGCCGGCATCACCCCCACGGGATAGAGCGTCGACATGTACTCGTTGCGTATCATCGCATAGATACCCGCTCCGTCGAGCAGCGACTTGTCCCACTCCGCTTCATTGATCGAATCGTACTCCTTGATCACGATCAGATTGCTCTCATCCATAACCATGATATTTTAAGGCGTAAAACAAAGTTAACCATTTTGTTTAAATCTTGCAATGCACAAACCAAAATTATCCGTATATTTGCATTGCGGCCGAAAATTGATGTCTTGAGGCCCAAATTCACTGATTGTCAGCATGAAACGAGCTACGATAATAATTCTTGCGGTCATTGTTGCGGCCGTAGCCGTGTGGTGCCTGTGGCACATGGCCGCCGACAGAGGTCACCGTACGTTCGACCTCGCGCGCATGGAGAAGGTCGACCGCGCCGTGATGCGTGCCATCAAGGACGGCCAGACGCCGGGCGCTGTGCTGTGCGTAGTCAAACGCGCCGATGACGGCGAGTCGATGGGCGACATACTCTACCTTAAGGCATACGGCAACATGCAGGTATGCTCGGGCCGCGACACCGTGAGCGGAGAGCTTATCCCCGACACCGTCGCCATGACAACCGATGCCATCTTCGATCTGGCTTCTGTGAGCAAATGCCTCGGCACGACACTCGCCTTCATGCGCCTTGTCGAAGACGGTCTCGTGCGTCTGGATGACAACGTATCGCGTTATATTCCGGGATTCGAGCCGTGGGTGGAGGATCTCTCACCCCGAGAGCAGCGGCGGCAGAAACGCTCACCGGAGCGTGTCCCTATTACGGTGAAACAACTGCTGACACATACGTCGGGACTGCCCGCAGCCATTCATGTACCGTCATTTCTTGCGCGATATGACATATACGGCGACTCGGTCAAGATAAACTATCGCGACTCGCTGGTAACATATCTTGCACACGATGCGGCACGGTTGTCGCGCCCGGGCGAAGTGTTCAGATACAGCTGTCTAAATTTCATCACGCTGCAGGCTATTCTCGAGAATGTTACGGGTGAGCGGCTCGACCGTTATGCCGCGCGCGAGATATACGAACCGCTGCATCTCAAAAATACGTGGTACAATGCCCTTGACGACGTCGAGCGTCCCTATGCGGCCGATGCACCGATTGTACCTACGGAGGTGCAGGAGGACGGCACGCTGCTGCGCGGCGAGGTGCATGACCCCACGGCCCGCATCGTAAACCGCGGTGTTTCGGGCAATGCCGGGCTCTTCTCTACGGCCGAAGATATGGCCACTCTGGCGTCGATGCTCATGAACGGAGGCGTCGTGGCTTTCCCCGTTGAGGGTATAGCGGGCAAGTTGGGCCAAAAGGAGCGTGTGCGGGTTCTCTCGCGCCGCGCCGTGGAGACATTCTTCACCGTACCAGAAGGATATGAAGAGTTCGGCCGCGCATTGGGTTGGGATGTCGAGTCGCCATACGCCTCGGGCAACGGCGACCTCTTCACACCCCACCGCACGGTGAACCATACGGGATATACGGGGCCGTCAATCGTGATGGACCTCGACGAGGGCGTTGCCGTTATACTGCTCACGGACAGGGTGCACCCCTACGATACGGGCAGCGTAGGCCGCCTGCGCATAGAGATAGCCGACATAGTGGCATCGGCTTTGGATTGAACAGACAAAAAAGAATTAAAATGCACGATTTCGTACATCTGCACGTACACTCGCAATATTCCATTCTTGATGGACAGGCCAGCATACAGCGCCTTGTGGACAAGGCCATTGCCGACGGCATGCGCGGCATCGCCATCACCGACCACGGCAACATGTTCGGCATAAAGGAGTTCTACAACTACGTCAAGAAGAAGAACGGCGCCCGCCGTGACAAGGTCAAGGCCGCCGAGGAGAAGATCGCCGCCCTGCAGGCGCAAATCGACGAGGCGGGCGGTGCCACGGCCGAACAGGAGGCTGCCATGACGGCCCTGAAGGCCGAATACGATGCCTTGCCGAAGGAGGACTTCAAGGCCATCATCGGTTGCGAGGTCTACGTAGCGCGCCGCGGCCTGCAGTTCAAGGAGGGCAAGTCGGACCAGAGCGGATATCACCTCATACTTCTGGCCAAGAACGCAAAGGGATACCACAATCTCATCAAGATCGTCTCGAAGGCGTGGACCGAAGGTTTCTACATGCGTCCGCGTACCGACCATGCCGAATTGGAGAAGTACCACGAGGGATTGATATGCTGTTCGGCATGTTTGGGCGGCGAGGTGCCGCGCATGATCTCTTCGGGAGATCTGGAGGCGGCCGAAAAATCTATATTGTGGCACAAGAATCTCTTCGGCGACGACTACTACCTCGAGTTGCAGCTTCACAAGGCTACGGTCGAACGTGCCAACCACGAGACCTACCCCATGCAGCTCAATGTGAACAAGCATCTGATTGAGTTTGCGAGGAAATACGGCATACGTCTCGTATGCACCAACGACGTACACTTCGTCGACGAGGACAATGCCGAGGCGCACGACCGCCTTATATGCCTCAGTACGGGCAAGGATCTGGACGACCCCAAGCGCATGCTCTACTCGAAGCAGGAGTGGATGAAGACCCGCGCCGAGATGAACGCCATCTTCGGAGACATACCCGAGGCGCTGGCCAATACGGTCGATATATGCAACAAGGTCGAGAACTACTCCATCGACCATGCCCCCATCATGCCGACGTTCGCCATACCGGAGACATTCGGCACGGAAGCCGAGTACCGCGAGCGTTTCACGGAGGAGGATCTCTTCAACGAGTTCACGCGCGACGAGAACGGCAATGTCACCATGAGCGAGGCGGATGCCCGAAAGAAGATCGACAAACTGGGCGGCTATGACCGCCTCTACCGTATAAAACTCGAGGCTGACTACCTGACCAAGCTGACGATGGACGGTGCCCGCAAGGTATATGGAGACCCCATGTCGCCGGATATTGCCGAGCGTCTGAAGTTCGAGCTTCACATAATGAAGACGATGGGTTTCCCGGGATACTTCCTTATCGTGCAGGACTTCATCCGGGCCGCCCGCGAAGAGCTTGACGTCTCGGTCGGTCCGGGACGTGGTTCGGCTGCAGGTTCGGCCGTAGCCTACTGCCTCGGAATTACGCAGATCGACCCCATAAAGTACGATCTGCTGTTCGAGCGTTTCCTCAATCCCGACCGTATTTCGCTGCCCGATATTGATATCGACTTCGATGACGACGGCCGCGGCCGTGTGCTTAACTGGGTGACACAGAAGTACGGCAAGGAGAAGGTCGCCCATATCATCACCTACGGTACCATGGCCACGAAGATGGCTCTGAAGGACGTCGCGCGCGTGCAGAAGTTGCCGCTCAAGGAGTCGGACCGCCTGTGCAAGCTGGTACCCGACCGCATTCCCGACAAGAAGGTGAATCTGGTCAACGCCATCGAGTATGTACCCGAACTGAAGGCAGCCGAGCAGTCGTCGGACCCAATCCTTAGCGACACGATCAAATATGCCAAGATGCTCGAAGGCAACGTCCGCAACACGGGCGTGCATGCCTGCGGTACGATCATCTGCCGCGACGACATCACGGACTGGGTCCCCGTCTCGACGGCCGACGACAAGGAGACCGGCGAGAAGATGCTCGTCACGCAGTACGAGGGTTCGGTGATCGAGGACACGGGACTGATCAAGATGGACTTCCTGGGGCTGAAGACCCTTTCGATCATCAAGGACGCCGTGGAGAACATCCGCCTGACCAAGGGCGTGAAGATCGACATCGACGACTTCACGATCATCAACGACCCCGCGACCTACCGCCTCTACGGCGAGGGCCGCACCGTCGGGACGTTCCAGTTCGAGTCCGCGGGCATGCAGAAGTACCTGCGCGAGCTGCAACCCTCGACCTTCGAGGACCTCATCGCGATGAACGCCCTCTACC
>OGLM01000152.1_pt1 | contig 83826 bp, 72 predicted proteins | sample 1572531 | NCBI WGS metagenome assembly OGLM01 (sample SAMEA2581909, study PRJEB24529) | metagenome | biome: Human gut stool | place: China | collected 2011
CACCGGATAATAACCTGGAAAAGTTCAGAGAGCAGGCCTTCCTGGACAAAAAAACTGTCGTCATGACAAACTACGGCATTACCAGAGGATTCTTCCTGATCCGTCCGGGCATGATCCCGGAAGGGAAAGAAGAGCTCGCGTCGCTTCTGGACGGTGTAGCCAGATACTGGAAACATCGCACGCTGGAGCAGCTGAAGCAGGAAGTCGGACACATTGATATGATGGTCACCGGCGCTTCTGCGATCACGCCGAGCGGCATTCGTTTTGGCAAAGGACACGGATATTTTGATCTGGAATGGGCCATGACCTATACGGTAGGACTTGTCGATGACAGCACGGTGATCGTAGCAGTCGGACATGAGTGCCAGGTCGCGGACGTGGACGTTGAGGTGCGTGAGTTTGATACGGCGATTGATTATATCGTTACAAACGAACGTGTCATCAAGACCAGAAATGAATATCCCAGACCGACGGGTGGAATTTTGTGGAGCCAGCTGGCCCCGGGAATGAGAGAACAAATTCCGCCGATCCAGGAATTGTGGTGCAAACAGCATTGCTACGTGTCAGTAGCTCAGTTGGATAGAGCAACGGCCTTCTAAGCCGTGGGTCGGGGGTTCGAATCCCTTCAGGCACGCTGTGGTGGGTATAGCGCAGTTGGTTAGCGCGCCAGATTGTGGCTCTGGAGGCCCAGGGTTCGAATCCCTGTATCCACCCTGTTGCGGTAGCAACTATCATTGTTGGGCTATCGCCAAGCGGTAAGGCACAGGATTTTGATTCCTGCATTCGTTGGTTCGAATCCAACTAGCCCAGCTTGCTTAAAAATTAAATTATGGGATACTAGCTCAGTTGGTAGAGCACTTGACTTTTAATCAAGTTGTCGGGGGTTCGAATCCCCCGTGTCTCACTAGGAAGAACTTGCTACGATTTCGTAGTAAGTTTTTTGTTTATTTCTCCCTAAATTTATTGCATCGGAATTTTTACTGGATTTAAAGCAACAAGGTTAATTCGTTGACCTTGAAGAATTACGTATGGAAGATCATGGAAATACAAGTGATAATATGATTGACAAAATATATTTGTTGGAATATAATAAAATACGTAGAGAACAAATTTTTTACAGTCACGTAATTTGTTTAGACCTACTAAAACAAGGCTTTATGCCGAAATCAGAAGCACCGATGGGTGCTTCTTTTTTTACTTATGGGGGAAAATATGGCATTCAGGGTGGTATTGATTGAGAATGAAGTAACAATAAAAGTGAAATTAAATAATCTGATTGTTACAAAAGAAGGGGAGGATCTATGGATACCATTAGATGATATTTCCATGATCGTTATGGACAATCTTTCATCTATGCTTTCAGCAAGGCTTTTGTGCCAGTTGTCGGAGCAGGGAATCGGGTTAATGATATGCAATCAGAAGCATTTACCAACGGGCTATTATAGTTCTTATGATAATCATAGCAGAGCGTCAAAAGTAATCGGCTATCAGATAGAAAAAAGCAAAGAATATTATGAACAGTTGTGGAGAAATATTGTAACAGTGAAAATTCAAAATCAATCCAAAGCATATTTCAGATTGACAAATGATTTGGAAGGAACCAGGATGATTGAAGAATTTTCAACCGGAATCATGAATGGGGATAAAAGCAATAGAGAAGCACATGCAGCAAAAGTGTATTTTAATCTTTTGATGGGAACTTCTTTTTCAAGAGGCAATGAAGATATTTTATTGAACAGTGGGCTGGATTACGGATATGCCGTGTTGCGTGGATATATTGCAAGAGTATGTGTGGGATATGGATTAAACACGCAGATTGGTATTCATCATAAAAATGAATATAACCGATTTAATCTTGTGGATGATTTAATGGAACCTCTACGTCCACTTATAGATATTGTTGCATATGAAGTTATGAAAAATGAACCGTATTTTACGGCAGAGCATAGACGACAGTTGGTAAATGTTTTGAATATGAAAATATTGTATAGAAATAAAAAGATGTTTGTATGTAATATGATAGAAAATTATGTGGAGCAATATGCTTCTTTCATCATGGAGCGATGTGAGAATATTGTGTTCCCGGATATAGATGAATTTGTTGGAGAAGAACTGGATGGATTATAAAATTATGAGAATGTTGTGTATGTTTGATTTACCGGTTGAAACAGAGGAAGAAAGAAGGACATACCGTATATTTCGAAAAAATCTGATGCAAGAAGGATTTGTTATGATGCAGTATTCGGTATATGTGAGAGTGTGTCCAAGCAGGGAATATGCCAATCGGTTGGAAAATCGGATAAAGAAATTTATACCAAGGGAAGGAAATGTTAGATTGCTGTGTGTTACAGAAAAGCAATATTCAGATATGAAGTTGCTGGTTGGAAGCCCGTCAATAGCTGAGACAGTGCTTGGAACAGAGAGGCTGATTATATTATGAAAATTGATGTAACAGAATATGAAAAGAAATATACGTTTGAGTTGAAACCTATCACACAGTTATGCGGTCAGAACATTCCAAAGAAATCATATATTTTGGAATCCATAAGAAGATATTTTAGTGCATATAAGTATTCCGAAGAACGGAATAAGTGGAGAAACAATGTTAAAATAGATGATGAATTAGTTGGTAGAAAATTTTTTACGGTTTTATCAGTAAGTGGGGTAGTAGATCTGTTGATGTGGATAAAATGGTCGAAGCAAAGTTTGATGGTGGAATATGTCAGGGGACTCATGCAGGAATTTGACTGGCAGTTGCATTTGCGCACCATTCATGGAGAATTGGAAGAAATGTTTCAGATGATAAATAAAGATTTGAATCATTTAGGAGATATTGAATTAACCTATGCGGAATCGGATGTATGGGAGATGGTTCAAAAATCGAGCGTTGTTGGAAATGAACAAACGTCGTTGGAGGATAAAAATAATTTTGATTTGTTGACAATTTTTTTTGAATCTGGTTGAAAGTGTAATGGGATTAAATCCAAGAAAAATGTTGATCATAGTAGAGAATATTGACCATTTAATTTTGCCAAAAGAGTATGATGAGATTTTGGAGAGAATGATACAAATTGGCGAAAAATACGATATATATTTTGTTTTGTCAACAAGTCTGGAAGGATATGTGTGCTGTGACAGAAAATTGTGTTCGGGGATCACGGTACTTGGAGAAGTGGATTTTCAGATGCCGGAATTTGAGGATATAGAAACATACGTGGAGTATAATTATCCATGCAATAAGAAAATATCGGAAGAACAATTGCAGACTGATTTGCAGAAGATCATTCAAAAGATAGGACAGGGTGGATATTTATATACGGTGGAAGAAAACGTTATATGTAAGCTGATTAATCAAACATTGATGCTGAATGATAGGTGGAAAGATGAGGAAAAAATGCCTGAAATGGCTTTTTTAAAAGCTTGAAAAATGATATAATGAATCTGAAAATGATGGTATACAAAAGTAGGGAGTGCTAAATTTGATATTTTAGTACCTAAACAAATTACGTGACTGTAAAACCCATATATCCATTGTGTTCGTTGGTATATTATTTTAGTACCTAAACAAATTACGTGACTGTAAAACAAAAAGACTCTAAGGGAAAATTAAAACGCAATTTTAGTACCTAAACAAATTACGTGACTGTAAAACGTGCGGATAGGACGTATAATAGTCCCAGAAATTTTAGTACCTAAACAAATTACGTGACTGTAAAACTCATAATTTGAGTACAATGTAAAAAGGAGAATTTTAGTACCTAAACAAATTACGTGACTGTAAAACGGAAAGCATATAAGATGATAAAGGAACGGAATTTTAGTACCTAAACAAATTACGTGACTGTAAAACTGCACCAAGTCTTGCAGATATTGCTGCTGATTTTAGTACCTAAACAAATTACGTGACTGTAAAACGTCTGCGCTCGCCGCCGTGATTACACTGGAATTTTAGTACCTAAACAAATTACGTGACTGTAAAACTCGCTCCGCTTCCGGCGGCTCTTTCGTATAATTTTAGTACCTAAACAAATTACGTGACTGTAAAACTTTAGAGCAGATGGATCGTGGTTGACGACTATTTTAGTACCTAAACAAATTACGTGACTGTAAAACCTTTAGTTTCTTTTTTGTCATAACACCACGATTTTAGTACCTAAACAAATTACGTGACTGTAAAACAGGATTGAAAAATGTTAAATCAATCAGGTAATTTTAGTACCTAAACAAATTACGTGACTGTAAAACGAAGGTGAAAGTTTTATGAAAATAACCGGAATTTTAGTACCTAAACAAATTACGTGACTGTAAAACATATCAGTTTTTTCACAAAGTGTAGAAGTGATTTTAGTACCTAAACAAATTACGTGATTGTAAAACCGAAGGCTCCGGCGAAGAAAACTACTCGGAATTTTAGTACCTAAACAAATTACGTGACTGTAAAACCCGAAGGATTCACAAAGCATTGCAAGATACATTTTAGTACCTAAACAAATTACGTGACTGTAAAACTTCATGCCGTTTTGCACTGCGTAGAATCCGATTTTAGTACCTAAACAAATTACGTGACTGTAAAATATGTTGTGGAAGATTAATTTTAGTACCTAATAAATTACGTGACTGTAGATTAAAACTAAAATTAGTTTGAAGATGAGATTTGTGAACTTTCAAAATTTTATAAGTAATGGAGCAAAAAATACCCCTGCATAAATTGTCAAATACAAGAATGCAGGGGGACTTTTTATAAAAATATATTTGAAACCATTTAGGAAGATTAGAATAAATAGTTGCAAAATAAAAAGAAAAAGTGTATTCTGAAATAGGAACAATAAATTTTTGATTTAGAAAAAGATATTATAACAAGGAGAAAAGTATGCAGTATATTGTAGCTTTGGATATAGGGGTTGCCTCAGTCGGTTTTGCTGTTATTGATAAAAAGACCGAAACCGTAATAGAAGCCGGGTCAAATATTTTCCCCGAGGCATCTGCAACAGATAATCAGATGAGAAGGGGGATGCGTCAGGCAAGAAGATTAAAGAGAAGAAAGAGAACACGGTTAGATGATTTTACGAAGCTGTGGGAGGAATATGCATTTGCAATTCCGCAGGTTCAGGAAAATGATATTGTTGGACTTAAAGTGAAAGCACTTCGCGAAAGCATTTCTTTGGATGAGTTGTATTTGATTTTGTATAGTTATCTGAAATATCGAGGGATCTCTTATTTAGAGGATGCGGAGGATACTTCTCTTAGCGGAACAAGTGCATATGCAAATGGATTAAAGCTGAATGCAAAAGAACTGGAAACAAATTATCCATGTGAAATTCAAAAGCAGAGACTGGAACAGGTTGGAAAATATCGAGGTCAGATACAGATAGAGGATGCGCAGGGGGAAAAAGTGGATTTGAGTAATGTGTTTACCATTGGCGCATATACGAAAGAGATTCAGCAGGTCTTATGTACGCAGAAAAACTATCATTCCGAAATATCTGATGAATTCTGTGAAGACTATCTGGAAATTTTTACGAGAAAAAGAAAATATTATGAAGGACCAGGAAACGAAAAGTCGAGAACTGATTATGGAAGATTTACAACGAGATTAGATGAAAATGGGGACTATATTACTGAAAAAAATATTTTCGAGAAGCTGATTGGAAAATGCAGTGTATATAAAGAGGAATTACGCGCGGCATCAGCCTCTTATACTGCACAGGAATTTAATCTGTTAAATGACTTGAATAATCTGACTATAAACGGAAGAAAACTGGAAGAACATGAGAAACGCATAATTATCGATAAAGTAAAAACAAGCAACACTATAAATATGCGGAAAATTATCGCAGATGTTATGGGAGAAAAAATAGAAGAATTTTATGGTGCCCGAATTGACAAAAGCGAAAAAGAAATTTTCCATAAAATGGAAGTTTATAATAAGATGAGAAAAACTCTTGCAGACATTCATGTAAATATAGAAGAATTTTCCAGAGAAAATTTAGATGAAATCGGATATATTCTGACCATTAACACGGACAAAGAGGCTATGATGGAGGCATTTGAACATGCAAACGTGAAATTGTCAGAAGAAATAAAAGATTGCCTGATTTCACTTAGAAAAACAAATGGAGCATTATTTAGTAAATGGCATTCATTCTCATTGAAAATAATGAAGGAGCTGATTCCGGAAATGTATCAGCAGCCCAAAGAACAAATGACTCTGTTGACAGAAATGGGTGTTATGAGAGGGCAGACGGATAAATTCGAAAAAAATAAATATATACCGGTAGATGCAGCAGATGAAGATATTTTTAATCCGGTTGTCCGCAGAGCGGTCAGAATTTCGTTTAAAATACTAAATGCGCTCATGAAAAAATATGGCACATTAGAGGAAGTAGTAATTGAAATGCCTCGGGATCAGAATTCAGAGGAACAAAAGAAATGGGAAAAAGAAAGGCAAAAGAAAAACGAAAAAGAGTTGGCTTATATTGAAAAGAAGCTGGCTGCAGAATATAATATATTGCTTTCACCGACTGATTTTTCCAATCAGAAGCAATTGGGGTTAAAGTTAAAATTGTGGAATGAACAGGACGGGAAATGCTTATATTCCGGTAAAACGATTGAGCCGGAGGATTTGATTAAACATTCGGAGCTATTTCAAATTGATCATATTATTCCAAGATCAATTTCTTTTGATGATTCCAGAAACAATAAAGTGCTTGTGTATGGTGAGGAAAATCAGAAGAAAGGAAATCAGACGCCATATTATTATTTAATACATGCCAATAACCAATGGTCTTTTGAACAGTATAAAGCTTTGGTGATGAAATTGTCGAAGAAAAAAGAATATGGTATTTCCAAAAAGAAAGTACAGAATCTTTTGTATAGTGAAGATATTACAAAAGCAGAGGTGTTACGTGGATTTATCAATCGAAATATCAATGATACAGGTTATGCGGCAAGAGTAGTATTGAACACTGTACAAGGATATTTTCGTGCAAAAGAAATTAATACAAAGGTAAAAGTGATACGGGGAAGCTACACTTATCAGATGCGTGTGAATATGAAACTGGATAAGAACCGTGAAGAAAGTTATGCACACCATGCCGTGGATGCTATGCTGATTGCATTTTCACAATTGGGATATGAAGCGTATCGAAAATTACAGGGCGAATTTATTGATTTTGAGACAGGCGAAATTTTAAATGCGGAAAAATGGAACGCTCAAATGTCAGATGAAATATATGAACAATATCTTTATGGGAAAAAATGGAGCAATATTCGAACCCAGATTACAAAGGCGGAAAAGCAGGTAAAGTATTGGTATCATGTAGATCATAAGTCAAACCGTGGACTTTGCAACCAGACCATTCGCGGAACAAGAACATATGAAGGAAAAACCTATAAAATAAATAAGCTGGATATTCGGACAAAAGAGGGGGCTGCACTTTTTAAAAAGCTTGCATTTAGTGAAAAAGAGAGCGATAGAGAAAAGCTATTGGTTTATAAAAATGATAAAAAAACATATGAGAATCTCATTCAAATCGCTCAGGAGTATTCGGATTCGAACAATCCATTTGTGCAATATGAAAAAGAAACTGGAGATTGTGTGCGAAAATATGCCAAAAACCATAATGGACCGCGTATTGACAAATTAAAATATACAGATGGCGAAGTTGGATCATGCATTGATATTTCACACAAATATGGGTATGAGAAAGGCAGCCAGAAAGTGGTGCTTGAGAGTCTGGTGCCATACCGCATGGATGTTTATTATAAGAAAGAGGAACAGACTTACTATTTGGTCGGAATAAAACAGTCGGATGTAAAATGTGACAATGGGGAGTATGTTATTGACGAAGATGCATATGCAATAAATCTGGTGCGGGAGAAAATGATTCAACCAGGACAAAAGAGAGGCGATTTGGAAGCGCTTGGATTTGAATTTCAATTATCATTTTATAAAAATGATATTATTGAGTATGAGAAGGATGGAGAGATCGTCAGGGAAAGATTTTTATCCAGGACAATGCCTAAGGTGAAAAATTATATTGAGACAAAGCCGATAGACAGAGCAAAATATGAAAAACAAAAACTAGTGGGACTTAGTAAAACGAAAATGATTAGAAAGTACAGAATGGACATTTTGGGAAATTATTATATGTGCAGCAGGGAAAATTTTTCAAAATATTGTTAATAATAGTCGGTATTCGCATCTGTGTTGTGGTTTATATGACAGAAAATTAAGTAACATAGAATATAGAGCATAGAAAAAAGACGTTTCGAAATTCTGCTTCGAAACGTCTTTTTTATTATTCAACACAGACATCGGTCTTCTGTTGGAGTTCCTTTTTGGTACGTTGTTTCCAAATTATATACGTAACAATCAGTAAAATACCGGTTGTCAGCCAGGCTGCAACATCGGCACTGCATACACCCACGTATCCAAAAGGCTTTGCGGCGATCAGGATAACCGCATAACGGCTGAACAGTTCAAGCACACCGCTGAGCATGGGAACCAGACCACGGTCTAAGCCCTGCAGACCATTACGGTATACAAAGATCCATGCCAGAGGCAGCATAAAAATACTTGCAATGTGCAGATACTGCATTGCTGCGTGCAGTGTCTGTTCAGATGGGTTGTGGATGAACCATCCGACCATCGTAGGTCCGGCAAGGCAGCAGAGCAGTGCGGCGGCTCCGGCTGCAAAGAAACATAAATAAAATGCATCTTTCATACCGCGGAAAATGCGGTCATGTTTTCCTGCACCGAGATTCTGTCCGCAGTAGGTTGCCATGGCTGTACCGAGTGTCGGCATGGTCTGGGTGGCAATGTTGCTGACTTTGGAAGCAGCAGTAAAAGCAGCTACCACGCTGGAACCAAACACGTTGACGGCACTTTGCAGGATCATGGTTCCGATTGCTGTGATGGAATAGTTTAAAGCCATCGGAATTCCCACAGACAGCATCCGGCGGATCTCATGAAAATCACAGTAATAATCTTCGCGTGTGGTCCGCAGGATGTCATGTTTGCGGAACATGACGATGAAACATAAAACTGCGGAAACCGCCTGCGAGATAACGGTGGCATAAGCGGCACCGGCAGTGCCGAGTTTTACCACAACAATAAGGAAGATGTCCAGAAAAATATTGAGACCGCTGGACAGGATCAAAAAATAAAGTGGTGTCCGGCTGTCACCGATCCCGCGTAAAATACCGGATGCTACGTTATATGCCATGGTAGCAAAGATACCGGCAAAGATGACCCGGATGTACCGGTTTGCCAGTGTGATGATATTTTCCGGAGTATTCAGCCACAGAAGCAGCTGGCGGGAAAACGCAACCGTAGGAACGGTCAGAATCATGGAAATTACAACCGTTAAAAGCAGTGAAAGTGCTACGTAATGACGGAGAAGCTTCATGTCTTTGGCACCGAATGCATGGGATACCATGACACCGAATCCCTGGGCAATTCCGTTGGCGAAACCGAGAACCAGAAACATCAGGCAGCCCGTAGAACCGACGGCGGCCAGTGCATCCTCCCCAAGATACTGGCCTACGATCACGGTGTCTACCATGTTGTAGAACTGCTGGAACAGATTTCCAAGCAGAACCGGAAGGGAAAAAAGAAGAATGATCTTCATTGGATTTCCGATCGTCATGTCTTTTCTCATAGTAAAATCTCCTTTACCTCTTATTCATTTGTAATTGTAGTCAAAGAAAGAGACTAACAGTAAGGATAGTCTCTTTTCGTGCGGGCAACAGGACTTGAACCTGCACGGTCTCCCACTAGAACCTAAATCTAGCGCGTCTGCCAATTCCGCCATGCCCGCAAGTTTATGTAGTTTTTGTATCTTTTATTATAGAAGATACTTTACTAACTATAACGACATTGTGTGCAGATGTCAATTACTTTTTGCTTAAAAAAATGACAAAATTATGGGAAAACTACTTGACGAATAGAAAAAAATATTGTATTGTATATTACGTGTTTTGCACAAGGGCTTATAGCTCAGCCGGTTAGAGCGCACGCCTGATAAGCGTGAGGTCGGTGGTTCGAGTCCACTTAAGCCCATATCCTACAGGATGTCTGGGATGACCGGACATCTTTTTTGTTTTATTGACAAGAAGAAAATATTATAAATAGGGGTTACAGTTCACAGATTACCCTGCAAACCGTAACAAATAAGGTACAAAGCATACAATACCCATTTTTTGTATATTGACAAAATATTTTATGAAGGTATAATACAAATTATCATTTGTATGATCCATTGAGGTAAATTGGTACGCAAATAATGTCAAAGGGGGCATGTTTACGTGCTTTTTTTTTGGAAACACTTTAACGTGCTACAGAGCTAATGAGGCAATGAGATAATACGATGAAATTACTAAATACTCAATAAGAGGTAGGAGAGAAGAACATGAGTAAATATCTAGTAAAACGTGTATTGTTAGCGATATTATCAATACTCATTGTAAGTGCCATTACGTTTTTCGTAATGAACCTGATTCCTGGTGGACCGTTTAATAAGGAGAAAGCGACCAGCAAGGAAGCACAGCAGGTATTGGAGGAAAGGTACAATCTGGACAAGCCGGTTCCGGAACAGTATGTATTGTATATGAACAATCTGCTGCATGGCGACTGGGGAGTTTCACTTCACAGTGGAAGAAATATCGGAACAGAGATTTCCAGAAAGTTTGCAGTATCTGCAAAATTAGGTGGAATTGCGGCAATTGTTGCCATTATCATCGGTGTGATATTGGGCAGTATCGCAGCACTTACAAGAAATAAACTGCCGGATCGTCTGATCGTATTTTTCACGACACTGGGTACGGCAATGCCGTCTTTTGTACTGGCAACGCTGCTTTTACTTGTATTTTGTTTAAAACTCGGATGGATTCCGGTATGGTCTTCGAGCAATCCGAATTATTTGCTCCCGATCATTGCACTGGCGGCATATCCGATGGCATATATTACGCGTCTGACAAAGACAAGTATGCTGGATGCGCTAAATCAGGATTATATCCGTACTGCAAGGGCAAAGGGCGTGCACCGGCTCAAAGTTATTTTTAAGCATGCGCTGAAAAATGCCCTGATTCCGGTTGTAACATATGTTGGTCCTATGGTTGCCTATATTCTGACAGGTTCCATGGTTGTGGAGAACATATTTACCATTGGTGGTCTTGGAACCGAATTCGTAACAAGCATTGTCAACCGTGATTACACGATGATTATGGCAATCACGATTTTCCTTGCGGTTCTGATGGTAGTTGCAAATCTTCTTACAGATATTGCATATAAACTGATTGATCCAAGAATCACATTTGAATAATGATGGAGGAAGGAACTTAGAATAATGCAGGGAAATGAAGAATTAAAAAAGCGGCAGATGCTGTCCGCACAGATTGATTTAAGTAAATTTAATAAGGGCGATTTTATAAAGGCAACGGAAGAAGAGAAGAAGCAGCAGGATGTCATGGGCGAGTCAACGACATTTTTTAAAGATGGCATGAAACGTCTGAAAAAGAATCCGCTGGCAATGGGAAGTATTGTGATTCTGGTTCTGATTCTGGCACTGATCATTATTGCACCGTTTTTTGTACCATACAGCTATTCGGATATCATTACAGTGGACGGCAAGCGTGACAAGACCGCAGCTAATATGGCACCGTTTGAGTATTCGAAATTAGAGCAGCAGTACATGGATCGTACCGGCGAGAAACTGTTTCCGCATATTTTCGGAACCGATAACTTAAGCCGTGATTACTTTATCCGTGTGATTTACGGTACGAGAGTCAGCCTTTCGGTTGGTGTGATCGCTGCAATCATGGTACTTATCATTGGACTGGTTTATGGTTCGGTTGCGGGATATTTTGGTGGAAAAGTGGATCTGATCATGATGCGTATCGTGGATATTGTGTATTCCTTGCCGGATATGCTCATTATCATTCTGCTTTCGGTTGTGTTTCAGGAACGGTTAAAGCCATTGATTGAGGGAACCATGTTTGAAAAACTCGGAACCAATATGATCTCCATGTTTATTGTGTTTGGATTGCTTTACTGGGTAAGTATGGCGCGTCTGATCCGTGGACAGATTCTTACAATTAAAAATAATGAATATGTACTGGCAGCACGCTGTATCGGTACCAGAAACAGCCGCATCCTGACCCGTCATATTCTGCCAAACTGTTTATCTGTTATCATTATCACGACCGCATTGCAGGTGCCGAGTGCCATCTTCACCGAGAGCTACTTAAGTTTCCTTGGCCTTGGGGTAAGTGCACCGCTGACTTCCCTGGGAAGTCTGGCAAACGATGCGCGTTCAGCAATGCAGTCGTATCCGTACCGTCTGGTAATTCCGGCAGTGCTGATCTGTCTGATCGTACTTGCGCTGAACCTTCTGGGCGATGGATTAAGAGATGCATTTGATTCAAAACTGAATTAAGGAGATAAGCAAATGAGTGAAGAAAATAAATATATATTACAGGTAAAAGATCTTCATACCAGCTTTGCTACGGATGCTGGGGAAGTTCGTGCGGTAAATGGTGTCTCCTTTAATCTGGAACCGGGAAAGACACTGGGAATTGTAGGAGAGTCCGGTTCCGGTAAATCCGTTACTTCTTATTCGATCATGCAGATTCTTGCGGAAACCGGAAAAATTACCGGAGGAGAGGTACTTTATCGCGGCGAGGATATTTCCAAGTGGAACGAAAAGCAGATGCAGAAGTTCCGAGGGGAAAAGTGCTCGATCATTTTCCAGGATCCGATGACAAGCCTGAATCCGGTATTTACGATTGGAAATCAGTTGATGGAGGCAATTCTGCTCCACACAGACAAGGATAAAAAACAGGCACGTGAGCGCGCCATTGAAATGTTGACACTGGTTGGTGTCAATGAGCCGGAAAGCCGTCTGAAACAGTATCCGCATGAGTTATCCGGTGGTATGCGCCAGCGTGTGATGATTGCCATGGCACTGGTCTGTGAACCGGATATTCTGATCGCAGATGAGCCGACTACGGCACTTGATGTGACCATTCAGGCACAGATCCTTGAACTGATGCAGGATCTGCAGAAGAAGCTCGGTATGGCGATCATCATGGTAACCCATGATCTGGGTGTTATTGCAAGTATGTGTGATGAGATTATTGTCATGTACGGTGGCCGTGTCTGTGAGCGGGGCACAGCGGATGCCATTTTCTATCATCCGGCGCATGAGTACACCAAAGGACTGCTCCGCTCTATCCCAAAGGCGGACAATATGAACGAAAAACTCATCCCAATCGGCGGAACCCCGATCAACCTGCTCCAGATGCCGGAGGGCTGTGCGTTTTGTCCACGTTGTGAGTCGGCAATGAAGATCTGCTTAAAACAGCAGCCGGCGGAGTTTCGTGTGGGCGAAGACCATCTGGCGAGCTGCTGGATGAATGTAAAAGAAATTTATGAAGCACAGGAGGGCGGCAGCAATGAGCAGTGAAAAGAAAAACAATGATTATCTGCTGGAAGTAGAACATTTGAAGCAGTATTTTCCGGTGCATCAGGGTTTTAGCACCATTCCGCTGAAAGCAGTGGACGATATTTCCTTTGCCATCCGCCCGGGAGAAACACTTGGTCTGGTTGGTGAGTCCGGCTGTGGAAAGACAACAGTAGGCCGTACACTGCTTCGCCTGTATCAGCCGACGGCAGGTAAGATTACGTTTGACGGAAAAGTTCTCTTTGACAGTGGAGAACAGTATGATGAAAACGGAAAAATGATCGTTGATGCAAACGGAAAGCCGGTTATGGGCAAAAAAGTAGATGTCAATATGATGCCGTACCGCAAGGAAATGCAGATGGTATTCCAAGACCCGTATTCATCATTAAATCCACGTATGACGGTGGAAGATATTATCGGGGAACCTTTGGATGTGCATAAACTCTACAGAAATAGAAAAGAGCGTCGTGAAAAGATTCTCGATCTGATGGAGCTGGTCGGTCTGAATGCAGAGCATGCCATGCGTTATGCGCATGAGTTTTCCGGTGGACAGCGCCAGCGTATCGGAATTGCCCGTGCACTTGCGGTAAATCCGAAATTTATTGTCTGTGATGAGGCGGTATCTGCACTGGATGTTTCCATTCAGGCACAGGTTGTCAATATGTTTGAGGAATTACAGGAAAAACTTGGAGTTGCCTATCTGTTTATCGCACATGACCTGCTGGTTGTGCATCATATTTCCGACCGGATTGCAGTTATGTATCTGGGAAAGATGATGGAAATTGCGGATGCAGATGAGTTAAATGCAAATCCGATACATCCATATACACTGAGTCTGCTGTCCGCAGTTCCGATTCCGGATCCGGAGACAGCAAGAAAAAGTCATAGAATCGTGCTGGAGGGGGATGTTCCGAGTCCGCTGAAAATGCCAACCGGATGTCCATTCCGTACAAGATGTAAGTATGCAACGGAAAAATGCGGTCAGGAGATGCCGCAGCTGACCGACAGGGGGAATGGTCATATGGTTGCATGCTGGAATAAATAAGGTTTTTTCCCGCAAGGGTGAAACATATAAATAATTTTCAGGAGGAACAATTATGAAGAAGAAACTTGTATCAATCATGCTGGTTGCTGCAATGGCTCTTAGCGTAGCTGCATGTGGTTCATCAAAAGGAAACTCTGCAAAGACGGACGGAACCGAAGCAATGGCTTCCAGTGTAAGTAAAACACCGGACAACCAGATAAGCATTAACCTTGCTTCCGAGCCACAAACCATCGATCCGGCACTGAGCTCTGCTGTAGATGGTGGATGTATGATCGTGAATTCTTTCGCGGGTCTTTATACCTACGACAAGGACGGCAAGCTGATTCCGCAGCTGGCATCTGATATGCCGGAAGTATCCGATGATGAAACTGTTTATACGGTAAAGATGATAAAATCCCAGTGGAGCAACGGGGAAGAGGTAACAGCAAACGACTTCGTATACAGCTGGAACCGTGCTGCGGATGAAAAAACAGCAGCTGATTATGCGTATCTGTTTGATATTATTGCAAGAAATGATGACGGCTCACTTGCTGTAGAGGCAACTGATGATTATACGTTAAAAATTACACTGACCAATCCATGCCCGTATTTCAATGACCTGATGGCATTTCCTACTTATTTCCCGGTATACCAGAAGGATGTGGAAAAAGCGGATCCTGATGGAAAGAATCCGGGTAAGTGGTGTCAGGAGGCTGGCTTTGTATCAAACGGTGCTTATACATTAAAATCATGGAAGCACAACGAGAGCATGGTTTATGTAAAGAACCCGAAGTATTACGATGCAGACAATGTAACTATGGATGAGATCCACATCATGCTGAGTGCAGATGATACTGCAACCTATGCAGCATACAATAGTGGAGACCTTGACTTTGTAGATACCGTTCCAAACGATGAGATTTCAACATTAAATGGAAAGAACTCTGATTTCCATATCATTCCAAACCTTGGAACTTATTATGTTGGTTTTAACGTAAACGACCCGATTTTTGACGGAAAGACCGTAGAGCAGGCAGCATCTATGCGTAAAGCAATGAACCTGCTGATTGATCGTGAGTTTATCGTGGAGAATGTAGGACAGACCGGACAGATTGCCGCAGATTCTTTCGTACCGGCAGGTATGTCAGACGGTAACGGCGGAGTATTCAAGACCGATGATACAAGCTACTATGATGCAGACAAGACAGGTGCAGACCAGGTAGAGGAAGCAAAGAAGCTGCTGGAAAGTGCCGGTTATACATTTACGGATAACGGAGATGGTTCATACAAGTGTGATCCGGCAATTTCCATGACGTTCCTGACCAACGATGACAGTACGCATATTGCAGTTGGGGAGTCCCTGCAGCAGGATTTCGCACTGCTGGGGATCAATATGGAGATTAAGTCGGAAGACTGGAATGTATTTATTGAAGACCGTAAGTCCGGCAACTTTACCATCGCCCGCGAGGGATGGCTGGCAGATTACAACGACCCGATCAATATGTTAGAACTCTTTACAACGGATTCCGGTAACAACGATATGCAGCTTGGAAAGGGAGACAAGCCTTCCGATTCTGCACCGGACTGGACAGATTATAATAAGCTGATCAAAGAGATCCGTACATCTGCTGATTTCTCCAAACGTGTGGATCTGATGCATCAGGCAGAGGATATGCTGATGGATACCGGTGCAGTAATGCCGATTTACTACTACAATGATATTTATATGTTAAAGTCAAATATCAAGGGCATTTACTCTACCATCTATGGTATGAAGTACTTTATGTATGCAACAAAAGACAAATAAAATCATCCGGATACAACCGCGATGAGAAACATGAAAACTCCGGGAAAGGCTCCCGGAGTTTTTGTGTTTTGTTAATACAGATTTTTTTTCTCATGTGACCATTTTTCCGGATGATCCTCATACTGTGCGTTAATCCAGTCAACGACCTGCTGCTTGCCTTCGTTTGTAAAGGGCGCAGTAAAATCCGTTTTGAGGGAATCATCCGTCAGGGAAAAGATAAGAGGACCGGGCCAGACCCATGCATGAAAAAAGGCGTCCCCTTCCTCGGGGGCTTCCCGTCTGATCAGAAAGCGCATGCCGTTGATCCAGCCGGTATAGCTCGTTTTTTTGTAATAATTTAAGTTTAATACTTCGTCAGAGGTTAACATAGTATCTCCCGGTTTCATTATTTTGTAATAATTGTAACACATTTCCATTAATTTTGGTATAATGTCTGTTAGAGTGTTTGAACGAAGGTGAAAAAATATGTTTGGGAGAAATGATTTTGTTGAAAATGTAAAATCTGCACTGGCAGCAGTGGATTGTGATATGGGGGCATTTCGCAGCTGGCAGAAAATGTATGACAAGCTGAAAAAGAAAAAAAGTGAGCAGGAGGATCGTTACCGGCGATGCAGAGAGCAGACAAAGCGTGTGCAGGAAGATGCACAGCTGATGGAACATATGCTTACCACTGCGCAATCGGTAGACGGAAAGGAATTCGGCAGACTTTTAAAAGATCTTCGTCAGATGCAGAACAGTTTTGATCATGAATTTCTAGTCAGCAAAGAAGATCAGGAGTTTCATTCCACGTACGATACGATTCTGCGGCTGGGAACGAAAGCGTTGAATGCCCCGGATCAGAAACTTCTGCTGCAGAGTGAAATTGAAAATCTGCTCTCGCTTCTTAAGGAAAATCTGGAAAAAGAGGAACCGGAGATTGCGGCACTTACATTTTATTATCAGTTTGGATCGGATCAGGAACTCGCGCAGCTGCCGCCGGCGGAGAAGCTGTCGAAGATTACATATTTATATGAATGTGAGTTCCGGCGACCGATTCTGCGGCTTTTGGAATCTGGTATTTCTAGTGCCAGGCAGCAGAAACGTACATATGAAACTGCAACAGACCGTGGCAGCAGGAAAAAATATGAAACGCTGCAGGTCTTTTTGGACGGGCAGCCCGAACATATTTTAGAACAAATGATGGAAGAATAAAAAGACAGGAGGATACTATGGAACGCAGACCGTTGCCGGGAGAAAAATACCGGCATTTTAAAAATAAACTATATCAGGTGATTACCATTGCAAAACATTCCGAAACGGGAGAGGAACTGGTGATTTATCAGGCGTTATATGGAAGTTTTGGCGTGTATGCAAGACCGCTTTCCATGTTTGTGAGTGAAGTGGATCATGTCAGGTATCCGGATGTACATCAGAAATACCGGTTTGAGCGTGTGGATGAGTCGATGGAAGAAACCGGGAAAAACGCAGAACCAAAGGCAGAGACGGCGCAGCCTGTTATGCAGAAAGCAACAGCGGAAAATGCCGTGACGCCGGACCAGACACAACCGGAGGTGGAACCGAAACTCATGGAGTTTCTGGAGTCAGACAGTTTTGATGAAAAATATAATATTCTGACGTCCATGCGGGATGTTATTACAGACAGTATGATCGATACGATGGCGGTTGTGATGGATACGGTGATTCCGGAGGGAGATTTGGATAAGAGATATGACGATTTAAGGTACGTGATCCGGACCAGACAACAGTATGAATTTGCCAACCGGCTGCGCTGATTAGCGCAGTCCGTGCTGACTTAAATAACTGTTATGGTATTTTCCGGAATTGGTCACGTCTTCTCCGAACCAGTCCGGTGCGGTGAAGCGATCGGCTTCTTCTATGGAGTCAAATTCCACTTCTACGAGAGAAAGCGGAGCGAGATCTTTTTCAAAGATATCCAGTTCTGCAGTCAGATGATCGTTTAATGGAATCAGATAGCGGGTTTTTGCTATCAGAAGTCCGTCGATTTTTAAAAGCAGGTGTTCGTAGGCTTCTTTGGTGAGCGGTAGATTGTATTCTTCCCGCACCATAAGGCCTTCCCCTTTATAGGTGAGATAATAATCATCGTTGGAGCGGCGGATACGTACCACCGGTGCCGTACACAGGTATCCCTGTGCGATTTTTTTACTTTGATATTGTTCTAAGTGCTCAGGTAATGTTTTTACCAGATATTTTCGTTCGATTTCCATTTTATAGAATTCCTCATTTAAAATAAGTTAATAGTTTTTGTACAGCGATACTTTGTGGTTTTCCACTGTCTTCTACGAGTGTGATCTGACGTTCCGGGATTTCTTCTTCTAACAGAATCTCATACACTTCCCCGCGTTCTACAGCGGGTCTGGCAATTCCTTCCGGGCAGAAACCGATGCCGAGATTACTGCGCACCATAGGAAGAATCTGGTCTGTCGTGGCAACTTCCATATCCGGAGAAAAACGCATATGGTTTTCATAGAAAAAGCGGATATACAGATCACTTGTTCCAGTGCCGGAAATCAGAGAAACAAAGGAATAATCTTCGAGTTCTTTCAGAGAACGCTTCCGGCTGGCGATTGCTTTGTAAGCACTGCCTCCGATGAGGATATCATGATAGCTGCGCAGTGCGGTTTTACGCAAAGGTTTTCGGATTTCTAAAGGAGAAGTGACCATGGCGATATCAACCAGACCTTTTTCTAAGGCATCGATGGCCTGTGGGGTGGAATGATTGGAAATTTTCAGGCGCACATGTGGATAATCTTTGTGAAATTCCTGGATTTTATCCAAAAGATACAGACGCATGGCTGTTTCACTGATTCCGACGGTGATCTGTCCGCTTTCAAGGCTCTTGTTTTTGATAATTTCTTTTTCTCCATAGGTGAGCTGTTCAATTGCAATGGCAACGTGACGGAACAGGTGCTCGCCCTCGGTTGTCAGCTGAATCCCTTTGTGGGAACGGATCAGCAGTTTGCAGTCAAGCTCATTTTCCAGAATATTCATACAGCGGGTGATGTTGGGCTGGTTACTTCCGAGCATTTCTGCCGCGTTGGAAAAGCTTTTATAACGGGCAACATAATAGAAAATGCGGTAATAATCTAAAGTCATGATATTCCCTCCTCATAAACTATCGAAAGTATAATACAAAAATGGCAGGTGAGTCAAATGGAAATCCTCCGATTGTGTGCTTGTCGTTTTTGTAAGAAATTGCTACAATAGATCATAGCAATTACCGAAAAGGAGAATGATAAATATGAGCAGACTTGGAATTTTTATTGCAGACGGATGTGAAGAAGTAGAAGCACTGACGGTTGTGGATATTGTGCGCCGTGCAAAACTTGAAATTGACATGATTTCCATCAACGGAACAAAGCAGGTGACCAGTTCCCGCAATGTGACATTTATGACAGACACGACAAAAGAGGAGGCTGACTTTTCCGCGTATGACGGGATCATTCTGCCGGGCGGTATGCCGGGAACGGTTCATCTGGGAGAAGATGATACGGTCAGTCAGGTGATCCGTGAGTTTGCAAAAGAAGGAAAACTTGTTGCGGCAATCTGCGCAGCACCGAGTGTGCTGGGACAGGCCGGAATTTTAAATGGGAAGAAAGCTGCGTGTCATCCGGGATTTGAAGAAAAACTGACCGGAGCAGAAGTATTCTTTTCCCCGGTAGTATGTGATGGAAATGTGATTACAAGCCGCGGCATGGGAACTGCCGTACCGTTTGGTCTTGCAGTTGCCCGTTATTTTACCGATGATGCAACCATAGAACATGTAAAAGCCGGACTTGTATACGCATAAACAGGTTCCAGAAATTGTCAGCTTTTTGTTCTCATAATTCCTCTGGTTCTGGTCACACTATACTCAGGCACATGAGAACAGCAAGTTGACCCCAAAAGCCGACCTGCCTTCTTGTGTGCAGGCCGGCTTTTTTTATGCAGGCATATAAAATACAGGAGGTGAAGAACTATGGCAGGTAACAACAATTCATCAAGCGGTACAAACCGTATGGCAGTACCGGAGGCAAAGGACGCAATGAAGCGTTTTAAGGAAGAGGTTGCAAGCGAGCTTGGAGTACCTTTAAAAGATGGATACAATGGGGATCTGACTTCCAAACAGGCAGGTTCTATTGGTGGAGAAATGGTCAAGAAGATGATCATGAAGCAGGAAGAACAGATGAAATAAGGACTTTCTGCCGGAAAACAAAACAGCGTATGGCTTTTTACAGGCCATACGCTGTTTTTATTATAGGAAATAAAAAAACACTTGGCAAATATGTGTTTCGTATGCTATAATGCTTAAATGACTGTGGTGGTTGTAGTATGCCTGTTTGTACCATCACGGAAAAATAGATCGTACATGGAATTGATATATATAAGGAGGAAACAATTAAGATGAGTGTACAGGTTGAAAATTTAGAGAAGAATATGGCGAAACTTACCATCGAGGTTTCAGCAGAGGATCTGGAGAAAGCACTTGAGTCAGCTTACCAGAAGCAGAAGAAGCAGATCAGTGTTCCGGGATTCCGTAAAGGAAAAGTTCCGAGAGCCATGATCGAGAAGATGTATGGAGTTGACGTATTCTATGAGGATGCAGCAAACGCTCTGATGCAGCAGAATTATGCAGCAGCTGTTGACGAAAGCGGAATTGATATTGTGTCACGTCCGACCGTTGACGTTGTACAGATTGAAAAGGGCAAGCCTTTTATTTTCACAGCTGAAGTTGCTGTAAAGCCTGAAGTTACACTTGGCAAATACATGGGAGTGACCGTTACAAAGATCGATACTTCTGTATCCGATGAAGAAGTAGACGAAGCTCTGGAAAAAGAACGCAATAACAATGCAAGAACCATCAATGTAACAGACAGACCGGTTGCACAGGGAGATACCGCTGTGATCGATTTTGAAGGATTTGTAGACGGTGTTGCATTTGAGGGCGGTAAGGGAGAAAATCATTCATTAGAGATCGGTTCCCACACCTTTATTGATACATTTGAGGATCAGCTGGTTGGAAAGAATGTTGGCGATGAAGTAGATGTAAATGTTACTTTCCCGGAGCAGTATCAGGCTGCTGATCTGGCAGGAAAGCCGGCTACATTCAAGGTTAAGATCAACGAGATCAAAGCAAAGGAACTTCCAGAGCTTGATGATGAGTTCGCAAAGGATGTATCTGAGTTTGATACATTAGCTGAGTACAAGGAAAGCTTAAAGAAAGACTTAGAGAAGAAGAAACAGGATGAAGCAAAGCGTACAAAGGAAGACGAAGCCATCCAGAAGATCATTGACAAGTCAAAGATGGAGATTCCGGAGGCAATGATCGATACACAGTGTGAGACAATGATCGAGGAATTCGCTCAGAGAATCGCACAGAGCGGTCTTTCCATGGATCAGTACTTACAGTTCTCCGGTCTTACCGTAGACGGATTAAAGGAGCAGGTTCGTCCGGAAGCTCTTACCCGTATCCAGAGCAGTCTCGTATTAGAGCAGATCGCTAAGGAAGAAAACATCGAAGTATCTGATGCAGATGTAGATGCAGAGATCGAGAAGATGGCAAAGAATTACGGTATGGAAGCTGATAAGCTCAAAGAGTACATGGGCGAAGGCGAGAAAGAATCCATGAAGAGAGAACTTGCCATCACAAAGGCAGTTGAACTGATCATGGACAACATCAAAGAAAGAGCAAAGGCTAAGACAAAGAAAGAAAAAGAAGCTGAGGCAACAGAGGCTTAATATCGAAAACTACGACAGAGAAGGACAGGTCTGGGAGAATACCAGACCGGTCTTTTGTTCATTGAGGTGCATCGCAGGATGCATGTAATAAATACAGGAGGCGATTTTTCTATGAGTTTAGTACCTTATGTCATTGAACAGACCAGCAGGGGCGAGAGAAATTATGATATTTATTCCCGTCTGTTAAAAGACAGAATTATCTTTTTAGGGGAAGAAGTAAATGAGACAACCGCAAGTCTTGTTGTTGCACAGCTTCTGTTTCTGGAATCGGAAGATCCGAGCAAGGATATTCAGTTATATATCAATTCTCCGGGTGGAATGGTTACTGCCGGTATGGCAATTTATGACACCATGCAGTATATCAAATGTGATGTATCAACCATCTGTATCGGACTGGCAGCCAGCATGGGTGCGTTTCTTCTGGCTGGTGGTACAAAGGGAAAACGTTTTGCACTCCCTAATTCAGAAATCATGATTCATCAGCCTTCCGGTGGTGCAAAAGGACAGGCAACAGAGATTCAGATTGCGGCAGAGAATATTTTAAAGACAAAGAAACGTTTGAATGAAATTCTTGCTGCAAACACCGGTAAGCCATATGAGACAATTGCAGCAGATACGGAACGTGACAATTATATGTCCGCGCAGGAAGCTGCAGATTACGGCTTGATCGATGGAGTGATCACGAATAGATAGTTATGTGGAAACCTCCGGTCATTGCCGGAGGTATTTTTCATTTATAGGAGTAAATAAATTATGGCAGGAAAGAATGATGGCAAAATCCGCTGCTCTTTTTGCGGAAAAACACAGGATCAGGTCGGAAGAATGATTTCAGGTCCAAATGGTGCATTTATCTGTGATGAGTGTGTAGATATCTGCGCAGAGATCATAGAGGAAGAGAATTTGGAAGAAAAAGCTCCGGCTTCTGCAAAGGAAGAAATCAATCTGATTAAACCGGAAGAAATGAAAGCGTTTCTGGACGATTATGTAATCGGGCAGGATCAGGCAAAAAAGGTACTTTCGGTTGCGGTATACAATCATTATAAGAGAGTGCTTGCAGATCAGGAAAATGATGTGGAACTTCAGAAAAGCAATATTCTGATGCTGGGACCGACCGGTTCCGGAAAGACGCTTCTGGCGCAGACACTTGCCCGTGTACTTAATGTACCGTTTGCAATTGCAGATGCTACGACACTGACAGAGGCCGGTTATGTGGGAGAGGATGTAGAGAACATTCTTTTGAAGCTGATTCAGGCTGCAGATTATGATGTGGAGCGTGCACAGCACGGAATTATCTATATTGACGAGATCGATAAGATCACAAAGAAATCGGAGAATGTATCCATCACGAGAGACGTATCCGGAGAGGGTGTTCAGCAGGCATTACTTAAGATTCTGGAAGGAACGGTTGCATCGGTTCCGCCACAGGGAGGACGTAAACATCCGCAGCAGGAACTGATTCCGATTGATACGACAAATATTCTGTTTATTTGCGGCGGAGCATTTGATGGTCTGGAGAAAATTGTAGAGGCACGTATGGACGCTTCTGCGATCGGATTTAATGCAGAGGTGAAGTCAAAGTCTGACATCAATGTGGGGGATGCATTTAAGCGTGCACTGCCACAGGATTTTGTGAAGTTTGGACTGATTCCGGAGTTTATCGGACGTGTGCCGATTACTGTATCTTTAGATTCGCTGGATCGCGACGCATTGATCCGTATTTTAAAAGAGCCAAAGAATTCTCTGATCAAACAGTATACCAGACTTCTGGAACTGGATGGGGTAGGATTGGAATTTGAGGACAGCGCAATCGAAGCAATTGCAGATAAGGCATTAGAGCGCAAAACCGGAGCGCGTGGACTGCGTGCCATCATGGAAGCGGTAATGCTGGATCTGATGTATCGTGTCCCATCGGATGATTCCATCAGCAAGTGTGTGGTAGATAAAAAGATGGTGGAAAACAATCTTGCTTTAGATGGAGAAGAGATTCTTGGAATTGAGCAGGATCCGAAGAAAGAAGTAAAAGAAGAACTTGCTTCATAAAAAGACCGGATGCGTCTGGAAATATAGGAGCAGATACAAGTGGAAGATAAAATATTGACAATTCCGGCGGTGGCACTGCGGGGAATGACGATTTTGCCGGGCATGGTGGCTCATTTTGATATCAGCAGGGACAAATCCCTGCGTGCTGTCGAGGAAGCCATGAAAGGAGACCAGAAGCTTTTTATCGTCACACAAAAAGATACAGAGAAAGAGGATCCTCAGGGAGAAGATCTGTATGAAGTGGGGCTTCTGGCTGTGGTTCGTCAGGTCGTAAAATTACAGAAAAATATTATGCGTGTACTGATCGAAGGAATCGGGCGCGCAGAGACATATGAATATGCGCAGACAGCCGATTATATGCAAGCGCGTGTGATCGTGTATGATCAGGAAGACGATGAACAGCTTCCGGAGCAGGCAAAGTCTGCAATGCTTTTGAGTGTGCAGGAAACGTTTGCAAAATATGCAAGAGTACATGGCAAAATCGGGCAGGATGTGATGCGCCAGGTTCAGGAAGAGACGGATCTTTTAAAACTTCTTGATTATGTGGGAAACAGCCTTGTAATCAGTTATAAAAAGAAACAGAAACTGTTAGAGGCTGTCACGCTGACAGCACGTTATGAGGCGGTGCTTTCTTCTTTGCTGCAGGAGACAGAGATTCTGGCTTTAAAGCGTGATTTCCAGAAAAAAGTGCAGGAACATGTGGATAAAAACCAGAAAGATTACCTGCTTCGGGAGCAGATGCAGGTAATCCGGGAAGAGCTGGGAGAATCCAATACAGAAACCGATGCACAGGAGTATGAAAAGAAACTGCAGGAACTTCAGGCTTCCGGGGAAGTGAAAGCAAGAATTCATAAGGAGATTGAGCGTTTTCAGGGAATTTCAGGAAATTCATCCGAGAGTACGGTAAGCCGTGGTTATATCGAAACCTTACTGGAACTTCCGTGGGATGCAGTATCGGAGGATAACAAAGACTTAAAGCATGCGCAGAAGATCCTGGATGAGGATCATTACGGTCTCGAAAAGGTAAAGGAACGTATTCTGGAATTTCTTGCAGTCCGTAATCTGACCGGAAAGGGAGAGAGCCCGATTATTTGTCTGGTGGGACCTCCGGGAACCGGAAAAACCAGCATTGCGCGTTCGATTGCCCGTGCGCTGGATAAAAAATATGTTCGTATTTCACTCGGAGGTGTGCGGGATGAAGCGGAGATCCGCGGACACCGCAGAACCTATGTGGGAGCAATGCCGGGAAGAATCGTCAATGGACTGCGGATGGCGGGAGTCAAAAATCCACTGATGCTGCTGGATGAAATTGACAAGATGAGCAGCGATTATAAGGGAGATACAGCTTCTGCCATGCTGGAAGTGCTTGACTCGGAACAGAATCATAAATTCCGGGATCACTATGTAGAGCTTCCGGTGGATCTGTCCGAGGTACTGTTTATTGCAAGTGCCAATTCCATGCAGGATATTCCGGGACCGCTTCTGGATCGTATGGAAATTATAGAGGTTAGCAGTTATACGGAAAACGAAAAGTTCCATATTGCAAAGGATCATCTGCTGGCGAAACAGTTTGAAAAAAACGGAGTTGCAGATGGCAAACTAAAGATTACGGACAAAGCGCTGCGAATGGTGATTTCTTCTTATACCAGAGAAGCAGGTGTACGTTCTCTCGAACGGCAGATCGGAGAAATCTGCCGCAAAGCAGCCCGCAGAATCTACGAGGGCGATGAGAAAATGATTCGTGTAACCGGCACAAATCTGGAAGATTTTCTCGGAAAACCGAAATATCGTCCGGAGAAGAAAAACAAAAAGAATGAAGTAGGCATTGTGCGCGGTCTGGCATGGACCAGTGTGGGTGGTGTAACTTTAGAGATTGAGGTGAATCTGATGCCGGGCAAGGGCAGTGTGGTGTTGACGGGAAAACTCGGAGACGTCATGAAAGAGTCTGCACAGACCGGAATCAGTTATATTCGGTCCATCAGTGAAGATTACCATATTGATCCGGAATTTTTCCAGAAACATGACATCCATATCCATGTTCCGGAAGGTGCGGTTCCAAAAGACGGACCGTCTGCCGGAATTACCATGGCAACCGCAATTCTTTCTGCGGTCACCGGGAAGCCGGTACGGGCAGATGTTGCCATGACAGGGGAAATTACACTGCGCGGACGTGTACTTCCGATTGGCGGATTAAAAGAGAAATTGCTTGCGGCAAAGAATGCCGGAATGAAGACGGTCTGTATTCCAAAAGAGAATGAACAGGATCTTGCCGAAATTTCGGAAGAGATCGTTGGAGATATGGAGATCATACCGGTAGAACATATGGATCAGGTAATTAAGGCTGCATTTGTATAATGCAGCCCAAATTCTTTTTGCAGGAGAATAAATATGATTATCAAAAATGTGAATTTGGAGACAGTTTGTGGAATTACAAGTGCGATTCCGGACAACCTATTGGATGAAGTGGCTTTTGCCGGAAAATCCAATGTGGGAAAGTCATCGCTGATCAATGCGCTGATGAACCGGAAATCGCTTGCGCGTACTTCTTCCCAGCCGGGAAAAACGCAGACCATAAATTTTTACAATGTCAATGAGGCAATGTATCTGGTGGACTTGCCGGGATACGGATACGCAAATGCAAATATTGAGATTAAGGCGAAATGGGGACAGATGATCGAAAATTATCTGCATACATCCAAACGGCTGAAAGCAGTTTTTCTTCTGATTGATATTCGTCATGAACCGTCGGAAAATGATCAGATGATGTATGAGTGGATGGTTCATCAGGGATTTGCGCCAATCATCATTGCAACAAAATCGGACAAATTAAAAAAGATGCAAATCCTGCAACATGTGCAAATGATAAAGGATATCCTGCAAGTAGAGCCGGGAACGATCGTTATTCCGTTTTCTGCGGAGTCGAAACAGGGCCGGGAAGAAATCTGGCAGATTGTAGAATCCGTTATTGAACTTCCGCAAGGGTACATCGAGGCGGAAAATGCCAAAAGAGAGGCAAAACAAAAGCAGCCGGCACCGCAGGAACCGAAGAAAAAAGAGCGCTGGAAAAAGACAGACCGCCCGGTAGCCAAAAAGACACTTCGAAAAGAACAGAAAAAGAAAGTGAAAAAAAAGTAGAATGAAGAAAAAGTATTTGTATACTGCAATCATGCTTTTTGCCATTCTGGTGGCAGGAATGGGACTGACCGGATGGTACGTCAGCCAGACACAGGAACAGACGGATGGACAGGAACTGACGGTTGTGACTTCCTTTTATCCAATGTATATTGCGGCTGAGAATGTAATCGGGGATGCAGACGGAGTGCGTCTGGAAAATTTAAGTGAGCCGCAGACCGGCTGCCTGCATGATTTCCAGCTGACACCGGAAGATATGAAGTTACTCAGTACGGCGGATGTGTTTATCATCAATGGTGGTGGAATTGAAAGTTTTATGAAGGAAGTTGCAGAGGCTTACCCGAATCTGAAAATTATAGAAGCCTGTGAGAATATTTCTTTGCTCTCCGGGGAGGAGGACGATACACATCATCATGAGGGGGAAACAGAAGAAGAACATGCCCATGGGGATGTCAATGCCCACGCATGGATGAGCGTTTCTGCTTATGAGACACAGGTACAGACGATTGCCGATGGATTATCTGGAGCAGATCCGGAAAGAAGCAGTGCCTATCAGAATGGGGCAGAGGCATATCTGGAAAAACTGGACGGACTGAAAAAACGTCAGGAGAAATTAAAACAGGAAATTTCCGGTCAGTCGGTGATTCTGTTTCATGAAGCATATGCCTATGTCGCTGAGGACTATGGACTGCAGGTAAACTATCTGCTGGATCTCGATGAGGAACGGCAGGTCAGCGCAGGAGAAGTATCGGATGTGCTTTCTGCTGTCCGCAAGGGGCATGTAAAATACATTCTTGCAGAAGAACTGTATGGAAAGAGTATGGGAGATACGATCCGGAAAGAGTCCGATGCAAAGGTATTATATCTGGACCCGCTGAATCGCGGAACTTACGAAAAAGACAGTTATATTAACGGTATGAAAAAAAACATGGAGATACTTGAGGAGGCATTTTATGCGAAAGATCATTAGTCCGTGTGGATTTCACTGCATCAAGGTGAACCATCTGGGGGTGTGGTTCAGTGAGCAGGAAATCTTAAAAGATGTGAATCTTCATATGCACTGTGGATCGCTGAATGCGATTATCGGAAAAAACGGTGCCGGAAAATCGACATTGATCCGTGCCATGCTGGGGGACATCCCGCATACGGGAGATATTGAGTTTCGGGATACCAAAGACGGACGGATGCAGAATTTAAAAATCGGATATGTCCCGCAATCGATTAACATCGAAAAAAATACACCGGTCAGTGTCTATGACCTGCTGGCAAGCTATGAGTCGAGATATCCGGTGTTTCTGCCGAAAAACCGGAAATTATATGAAAAGATCAAAGCGCATCTGCGCATTTTTGAGGCAGAAGAACTGATCGACAAACAGGTTTGTAATCTGTCCGGAGGACAGTTGCAGAGAGTGCTTCTTGCACTGGCGGTGATGGATGAGCCGAATCTGCTGCTTTTGGATGAGCCGGTATCCGGAATTGACCAGAATGGCATGGAACTTTTTTTTAAAACGATGGATTATCTGAAAAAACATTATGACCTTGCGATTATTCTGATCTCACATGATCTGGATTACGTGGCAAGATATGCGGATCATGTAGTGCTTCTGGACAAGACGGTCCTCAGGCAGGGAACGGTAAAAGAAGTATACGAAAGTTCCGAATTTGAACGGATTTTTTCTGCGGGAAAAGAAGAAACATGGATAAAGGAGGATGAGACAAATGATTGATTGGACCTCCTGGATGGATTATGGTTTTATGAAGATGGCATTGGCCGCAATACTGATCATTACACCACTGTTTGGGCTGATGGGAACCATGATTGTCAATAAAAAAATGGCATATTTTTCGGATGCCCTGGGGCATTCCGCACTGACGGGAATTGCTGTAGGAGTGGTATGCGGAATTCCGGATACGAATATTTCCATGGTGATTTTTGCAGTTGTATTCGCGCTGCTGTTAAACAAAATCGGAAGCAGAAGTACCGTATCAACCGATACGATTATTTCGGTTTTTTCCTCCTGTTCGGTTGCGATTGGTCTGGCAATCCTGTCAAAAGGCGGAAATTTCAGTAAATATTCGAGTCTTTTAGTCGGGGATGTTCTGAGCATTACCAAAAAGGAAATCGGGTATCTTGTTATTATTTTTATCGTTACGATTTTGTTCTGGATCACCTGTTTTAACTGGCTGAATGCCATCTGTATTCACCGGGCACTGGCAAAGAGCAAGCGGATTCCGGTACAACTGATGGATTATGTTTTTGCGGTACTTGTAGCACTGATTGTCATGCTTTCCATCAAGTGGGTAGGTATTCTGATCATCAATGCATTGCTGATCCTTCCGGCGGCATCGAGCAGAAATCTGTCGGTAAACATGCGGGAATACCATGTCTTTTCGATAATTTTTTCCGTTTTCTCGGGCGTCATGGGACTGATTTTGTCTTATTACACGAACGTTGCAACCGGCCCAATGATTGTAATTATCGCATCTGTGATCTATTTTGTGACTTATTTTTTCGGAAGAAAGTGGAAAGAATAACAGGGAGAATAGAATTTGACCGATTGTATTTTTTGTAGTACAATCGGTGTATACAAAATACTGAGGAAATACAAATGGATGAAATAACACTCAAAGCACTTGCAAAAATAAATCTGGGACTGGATGTGGTCCGGCGCAGGGAAGATGGATATCATGAAGTGCGCATGATCATGCAGACCATTCATCTGTACGATCTTTTGGAGATTCAAAAGATCCGGGAGCCGGAGATACAGATTGTTTCCAACCTCTCTTTTTTGCCGGTAAATGAAAATAATCTGGTCTATAAAGCTGCACGGCTGTTACAGGAAGAGTTTGCGCTTACAGATGGAATTTCCGTAAAACTGACAAAGAGAATTCCGGTAGCGGCGGGGATGGCAGGAGGAAGCACGGATGCTGCCGCCATGCTTTATGCGATGAATCAGTTGTATGATCTGGGATTGTCCCGCAGGGAACTGATGAAGAGAGGGGTACAGATCGGGGCAGATGTTCCTTACTGTCTTATGCGTGGAACGGCACTAGCAGAAGGAATCGGGGAAAAATTGACGCAGCTTCCGCCGATGATCAAATGTCCGGTGCTGATTGCAAAACCATCCATTTCTGTATCGACCAAATTTGTATATCAGAACCTGAAGCTGGATGAACAGACGAACCATCCGGATATTGATGCACTGATGAAAGATATCCGGGAGAAAGATTTTGACGGTGTCTGTGCACATATGGGAAATGTACTGGAATCGGTTACGATACCAAACTATCCGGTAATTGCAGAGATCAAACAGCAGATGATGCGTTCGGGTGCCAAAGCTTCCATGATGAGCGGAAGCGGTCCTACCGTATTCGGTCTTTTTGAAGATGGAGAAACGGCAAAGCGTGCGCTGCGGGAAATGAAACGCTCCGGTCTTGCAAAACAGGTATATCTGACCACGATCTACAACAACAGGAGAAAGTAATAATTCACACAAACAGAAATGGAGACGATAACATGACAGATGATCTGACGCTCAATATGGACGCATATCTGCCACTGAGAGATGTTGTATTTAATACGTTAAGAGAGGCAATTTTAAAAGGAGATCTCAAACCGGGAGAGCGGCTTATGGAGTTACAGCTGGCAGCAAAGCTTGGGGTGAGCCGTACACCGATCCGTGAAGCCATCCGTATGCTCGAGCAGGAGGGACTTGCTGTAACCATGCCACGCAAAGGGGCAGAGGTTGCAAAGATGACACTCAAAGATATGGAAGATGTTCTGGAAATCCGGGAGGCGCTGGATGAACTTGCCGTAAAGATTGCATGTGATAAGATTTCGGAGAAAGAGCTGCAAAAACTTTTAGAAGTCAAAGATCAGTTTGAAAACAGTACAAAGACCGGAGATGTGAAAATGATTGCCGAGATGGATGTAAAATTCCACGATGTTATTTTTGAATCAACGGGAAATCCGAAACTCGTGACGTTATTGAACAATCTGCGGGAGCAGATCTACCGATACCGTGTGGAATATATCAAAAATCCGGACAATTATCCGGTATTGATCGCAGAACATAATGCGATTGCGGAGGGCTTGAAAAACAGGGATAAAGAAGCGGCAACGCTTGCCATGCACAAGCATGTAAAAAACCAGGCAGTGGCAGTAAAAAGTGTAATCCAGTGTCAGGATGAAGCAGAAAATGAATAGTTTATGTAACAGATGGAAATAGTAAGGACAGATACCTTTTGGTGTCTGTCTTTTTTTAGGTATACAGGCACCTTATGGGATGAAAAGAGATAGGAATGTAAAAATGGAGCATACAAAAATTTCGACCGATATTGAGCAGAATATAAAACAGTTTCAACAGCTGTTTGCAGACAGTGCAGATATTAAAATGAAGGAAATGCGTCTGGGAAAAGGAAAAAGAAGACGATGTTTTCTGGCATATATTGAGGTGGCAGTCAGCAATATGCTGCTGGAAACGACGGCTTTGGGGAGACTGCTGGCGGCATTATCGGAGCTGCCGGACAGAGACTTAAATCAGGTACTCAATGAGAATGCGATGGGGATTTCAGATGTGACACCGTACGATACCATAGAGGATGCAGCACAGGGGATGCTCACGGGGGATGCCATCCTTTTTGTGGATGGATACGGACATGCATTAAAGATTGCCGACAAAGGATATCCCGGCATGGGGGTGCAGGAACCGGATTCGGAAAAGGTGATCCGTGGTTCGAAGGAGGGGTTTACCGATTCCATCAAAACGAATACGGCTCTTATCCGTAAGCGTGTGCGATCAACACGGGTTAAAGTAGAAGAAGTACAGGAGGGGGTGCGTTCGCACACGGCAATTGACCTGGTGTATATGGCAGATCTGAAATATACATCCGTGCTGGAAAAAATCCGGGAAAAAATTACAGAATATGAGATTGACGGGGTCATGGACAGCGGAATCTTAGAGCAGCTGGCGGAAAAGAAATGGTATTCACCGTTTCCACAGTTTCAGACGACGCAGAGGCCGGACCGGGCAGCACTTGCGGTGCTGGAGGGAAGGATCGTATTGTTATGCGACAATTCTCCGGTCGCTCTCATTCTGCCGACAGACCTGAATTCTTTTCTGAAGACGAGTGATGACTATTATAATCGGTTTGGTGTGGCAACGTTTGCACGGATCTTGCGTTACATGGCAGCTTTTTTTGCCATGACACTCCCCGGACTGTATCTGGCGGTGACAAATTTTCACACACAGATTCTGCCGACACCGCTTTTGTTATCCTTCTGGGAGGCACGGATCGGTGTGCCTTTTCCGGCGGCACTGGAGGTCATTCTCATGGAGATTTCTTTTGAACTGTTGCGGGAGGCGGGTGTCCGGCTGCCGGGGGCAATGGGAAATACGATCGGAATTGTCGGAGGTCTGATTATCGGGCAGGCAGCTGTGGATGCCAACCTTGTCAGTCCGATTGTGGTGATCGTGGTTGCGTTTACCGCGCTTTGTTCCTTTTCCATTCCGAATGAAGAATTTGCTTTTTCATTCCGGATATTGAAATTTTATGTGATTGTCCTGTCCGCATGGCTTGGATTTTTCGGATTTTTGATTGCACTGCTTACGGTGTTCATCCATCTGTCGCGGCTGGAAAGCTTTGGGATTCCGTATCTCATGCCGTTTGTGGGGGCAGATGTCAATGATTATCATGATGAACGCGACAGTATCTGGCGTGCACCACTGAAAAAAATGGTGCGAAGACCCATTTATGCAAAACGCGGGGAGCGGATACGTCTGCGGAAAAAATAGGCTGAGTAAACGGTAACGGAGGAACGATATGTTTTCAAATAATAACCGGATATCAACGCGGCAGGTGTTCCGGCTGTTTGTGTTCGATTTTGTAGGGGAAAGTACGCTGATTCTGCCCTCACAGCTGGCGGCATTTGCGGGAAATGACGGTCTGGCATCCATTGTGCTGGGCGGCATTATGGGAAGCCTGTATCTGTGGTATCTTGCATATGTTTTAAAAAAGATGGAAACGGATCTGGTCACTTATATGGAACGGATTCTGCCGGCATGGATGAAAAAAATTTTTCTGGTGTTACTGCTGGTCTATTTTACCGGTATGGCAGGATACGGGGCATATATCTTTTCGGATGTGATACAAAAGGGGCTGATTGCAGGGGAGTCGTTTCCCCTGATTCTGATTCTGGTATTGCTGACGGCAGGATATGCCGTGTGTGGCGGGATTGAAAGCCGTGCACGGGTGTATGAGATTTTGTTTGTCGTTTTGTTTGTACTTCTTGCAGTAATGCTTTTGATTGCGGCGGGGGATCTGGAGATGGAATATCTGTATGGCTTTTTTCAGGCAGATACCGGGTCGGTGATGAAAGGAAGTCTGGCAGTCTTTTTTTGTCTGATGCCATTGTTTCTGCTTGCATTTTTTCCCTCCTATGTGCAGAAAGCAAAATGGGGGAAGCTGGTGCATGCCGTGCATGCGGCAATGTGGTTTGCCATAGGTGTTCTTGCGGTTTTGTATGTGATCCTGCTGGGCAGTTTTGGAAGCCGTTCCCTAACGACCATGAAATATCCGGCAATTACGCTGATGAGCAGTATCCATCTGAGGGGAAGTTTTTTGAAGCGGCTGGATGCCTTTATGATCGCCATCTGGTTTTTTACGCTGTTTGCACTTGTGACTGTGTTTTTGTTTTATGCACAGGAACTGGTACAGAAACTGCGGAAAAAAGATACGCATAAAAAATGGTATCTCTGTGGGGTGATGGCTGCCGTTTTCGGGGTGGCAGAAATGCTCCACCAAAGCAGCCATGGGGAATGGTTCCGGGATTATCTGCTGTATATCGGAATCCCGTTGTTTTTGTTCCTGCCATTGTTTGTACTTTTGTGGGGAAAGGGGAAAAAACGGCATGAAGGGTAAAATAAAAAAATATGTTGCACTGGTATTGTCTGTGCAGCAGCTGCTTTGCGGATGCAGCGCCACAGAACTCGAAGACCGCTGTTTTCCAATGATGGCGGTTGTGGACGAAAAGGATGGACAGATTTCTTTTGGTTATGGATTTCCCAAGCTGAGCCAGAAGGATAATACGGATCTGGAAGAGGCGCGTGTGAATATCGCGCCTGTCACGGGAAAGACGATGGAAAGCTGTGTGCAGACCTATGATAGCCGGCTGGAAAAACTGGCAGACTGCAATCATATGAAAGTGCTTGTCTTCGGGGAAAATCTGATGGAGGATACCGGACGGTATGCGGATGTTCTTTCTTATCTGAAACAAACCGGACTTTTCCCAAGAAACATCTATGTATGTGTGGCGGAAGATCCATTGGCATTGTTTGAGACAGAAGAAGATCTGCCACAGGATCTGGGAAGTTATCTGGAACAGTATCTGCAGAATCAGGAATCAGCGGGATCAGGAAAACTGTTTAAGCTTGGTAGGCTGCTGGACGAGAAGGAAAACCATATCCTGCAGATTATGCTGCCATATCTGGAAACAGAAGACCATATCATCTTCTGGAAAACCATGTACCGCGTACCGGATGACAGGTTTTTGTATAAACAGGAAAAATAATGGAAATGCTCTTACTATCAGAGGAAAGAGAGTGTGGGAAAATGAAAAAGAAAAAAATCATGTTTATCATTTTATGTATGTTAACGGTTCTTGCTGCGGGAACTGCGCACGCAACAGAAAAGGAAAGGGTGGACCCACTGCAGCCGGCAATTGCAGAAAAAATACTGCGGTTTCATGTACTGGCAAACAGTGATGCCAAGGACGACCAGAATGTGAAACTAAAGGTCCGGGATGCGGTGGGGCATATGCTTGGGCAAAAACTAAAAAAGGTAACAGACCGGGCGCAAACCGAAAAAATTGTGCAGGACCACATGGACGAAATTATAGAAACAGCGGAAAAAACGCTGCACAAAAACGGCTATACATACGGTGCCAGCGCAAGGCTTGCCAATGTGGATTTCCCTGTGAAAACGTATGGGGATTATACGTTTCCTGCAGGCAAATACCGTGCATTGCAGATTACACTGGGAAAAGGAGAAGGACATAACTGGTGGTGTGTGCTGTATCCGAATATGTGTTTTCAGGGATCGGTATATGAGGTTATGGATGAATCTTCCGGTGAGGAGCTGCGTGAAGTTTTGACACAGGAAGAATATGCAGATGTGTTTGATTCTGGAAAAATGCAGATCCGGTGGAAATTCCTTGATTATTTCCGTTAAACTGGTTATGATAATGAAGCACGCCAATGTGCGTTAAGATATCAAGGAAAAGAAGGAACTGGCTATGACAAAAGACGTATTATTGTCCATCAAGGGATTGCAGATCGGGGAAAACGAACAGAATGACACGATAGAAGTGATCTCCCCGGGAGATTATTATTTTCGGAATGGCAGGCATTTTTTTATGTACGAGGAGGTCATGGAAGGTCAGAAAGAATCGACCAGGAACATGATTAAAGTGCGTGATAATTATATGGAACTGACGAAAAAGGGTGCCGTCAACGTTCATATGATTTTTGAAAAAAATAAAAAAAATATTACATATTATAATACCCCATACGGCAGCCTGCTGGTGGGAATTGATGCCTACCGTGTGGATGTGCAGGAGAAAGAGGAAGAGATTACGGTTGAGGTGGAATATGCGCTGGAGATAAACAATGAGCATCTGGCGGACTGCCATATCCGGATTCTGGCAAATCCGAAACAGGACCCGGCATTCAAACTTGTCAGATAAACAGACGTAAGTAATGAATATGCACGAAAACAAACGAAAATGAACGAAAAAATTGTTAAATATTGTGAAAAAATGCTGAGTTGTGGTATAATGTAAAAAATGATAACAGAGGGGGAAATCATTATGAATACGGAACACAGGCAGCAGAAAATTTCTTTCTGGCATTCTATGAAAACGCAGTTTATTGCGGTAGTGATTCTTGTGGCGGCAGTGATTGTAATATTGTATACACTCATGATTATGCCTGGGGTAAAAAGCAATATCCGCAGTATCTATTCCGACTATCTGCTGGATCTTTCCATTTCGTATGGAAGGGAGATGGAAAGTGCCATGCAGGTAAATATTGATCTTTTAGATAATCCGGAAGCTGCACAGGACATTTTACAGCAGCTAGATATCGCAGGAGCCAAGACAGCTTATGCCTATCTGGTCGGATTTGACGGAACGATGCTGTATCATCCTACCGCTGAGAAAATCGGGCAGCCGGTAGAAAACGATGCTGTCAAAAAGATGCTCAACGAGATACAGGGGGGAAGTATCCCAAAACCGGAGACTGTGCAGTATGTATTTCAGGGGGAGAAAAAATTTTCCGCATGTTATACCAGCAAAAAACAGTTTATCCTTGTAGTCACGGCGGATGATGCAGATCTTCTTGCACCGGCATTAATGCTGGAGCAAAGGGGAATCCTGATTTCCGGTGTGCTGCTGTTGCTCGGGGCTTTGGCAGCGTTTGTTTTTGCAACACGGATTACACGTCCTTTATCAAAGATTACAGATTCCGTGAACCGGATTGCACAGCTGGATCTGCGAAACGATCAGGTACTGGAACAATGTGCCGCACATCGTGGGGAAGTTGGAAGCATTGCAAATGCCGTGCTTCGGATGAAAGAGGCTCTGACGGAAATTGTACAGAAGATACGGCAGCAGGGTGGACAGCTGTTTGAGGCATCGGAAACGTTAAACAATAACGCGGTAAAGACGGCAGGAAACGTAAATAATGTGGAGACCGCAGTAAATGAGATCGCAACCAGTGCAACCAGTCAGGCACAGGAGACTCAGGGGGCAACCGAGTCCATTATTTCCATGGGTACGATGATTGAGGATTCTACAAACCAGGTAAAATCCATGAACGAGACGGCAGATGTGATGAATGCGTCCGGACAGATAGCCAAAAAGGCACTGGAAGAACTGGGAGAAATCAATGAGAGGGCAACCGAGTCCATCAATGTGATTTATGAACAGACCAATACAACGAATGATTCTGCCTTAAAGATCAAGGATGCAACATCGCTGATTGCTTCCATTGCAGATGAAACCAATCTGCTGTCACTCAATGCTTCCATTGAGGCTGCCAGGGCAGGAGAGGCAGGAAAAGGTTTTGCGGTGGTGGCAGCACAGATCCAGAAGCTGGCAGAACAGTCCAACGAATCTGCCAAGCGGATTGAGGATATTATCCGTGAACTGCTGAAAGATTCCGAAACTGCAGTACATACGATGGAAGATGTGAAGGAAATCATGCAGGAGCAGAACGAAAAAGTGAAAAAGACGGCAGAAGTTTTTGAACAAATGCATGAAGGTGTCAATTTGTCCATCCATGGAATGGTATCCATAGAAGAACAGACACAAAAGATTGAGGATGCAAGAAATAAGATTGTAGATACGGTACAGAGCCTGTCGGCAATCGCAGAGGAAAATGCGGCAAGCACACAGGAGACTTCGGCTTCCATGATGGAAATTGGTTCGGTTATCAATGATATCAGCCAGAATGCAGAGAACCTTAAAAATATTGCAGAGGTTCTGGAAAAGAATGTGCAGCTGTTTCAGATGGAAGAATCATGATTTGTGGAACAACGGTATAGAATCTGCATGAAAAGAAAAGGCTTATCTTCCCGATGGGGAAGATAGGCCTTTTCCTGTTTTTCCTGTAAACACATTATTTCTTTTTCCTGCTGGAACCGGATTTGGATTCTTTCAGCTGGGCATTGGCTTCATTGTACTTTTCCTGAAGCTTTGCACGGAATCCTTTTTTCTTTTTGACCGGTTTTTCCAGCGGTCCACGGAGTCCGCGTACGCCTGTGATATAAAGACCACTGACGGTTGCCTTGACTTCTTTCTTGACCGGAATGTTATCGTAGATCTGCTCGTCTGCGATCAGTGTCATGACTCTTGGTCCGACTTTGGCTTTTACGATTGGAAGTTTGGCGCGCTGCATGAGTTTGTTTGCCTGCTCCATTACCTGTGAAGGAAGGCCGGCATCTTTCATTTTCATTCGTTTTTTGTCGATGATCAGCATTGTCACTGTCTGCGCAGCGGCTTTCATCTGCTCATCCTGTTCTTCCTTTTTCTTCTGTGCTTTCTTTCCGAGAAAGTACAGGACAATCATAGCGGCTACCAGAATAATGGCAATCACTAATACGATTCCTATTGGTTTCATCGTGGATTTCCTCCTCTATATACTAAAATTTATTGTAGCAAAGATTTCTGTAAAAATCAACGTTTACTGTTTGTATTTTCTATGGATTTATGGTATGTTTAATTAGTTGTAAAAGGAAAGAAAGAAGGATTTGGGACATTATGAAGAAAAGAGTGGTTATACTTTTTTTGTGCATGACGATGGTATTATCCATGGGGGCATGTGGTACAGACAGTGATAAAAAGGCAAGTACCCAGCAGGGAACACAGGAGACGGCAAGTGAAGTATTTGACGGACCGCACAGCGCACAGATGAAGCTGGATTTGTCAAAACTTGTGACGAAACTTGCAGATTATAAAGGGATAGATGTCACCATCACCGGAAATTATGATGTGACAGATGATCAGGTGGAGCAGAATCTGATGTCACTGCTTTCATATTACGGAATCACCGGAGTTGAGGTAAAGGACCGTGATACCGTTCAAAAGGATGATTATGTCAAGGTGGATTATACCGGATATCTTGACGGGGATGCGTTTGATGGCGGTTCTGCGACAGACACAATGATTGATGTGGCGAACAACTGTGATGCCACACAGAAGACAAATTACATTGATGGATTCAGTGATGGGCTTGTCGGCGCAAAAGTCGGGGATGAAGTAAGTTCGGATGTGACATTCCCGGAGAATTACCAGTCTTCCGATCTGGCGGGAAAGAAAACAACGTTTAAATTCAAAATCAAGGGAATTTATAAGCCGGTTACCATGGACACGCTGACCGATGATATGGTAGCAGATGCATTTACCGAGCAGAAGATCACCACGAAAAAGGATCTGGTTGCATATGTACGGCAGGTACTCGAAAAGCAGGCCGCAAATTCCAAGTCTCAGGCAAGTATCAGCGCAGTTGAAGATGAACTGCTGGATAAATGTAAAGTGACGATTCCGGATGAGTATCTGGATGCGCGTCTGCAGGAATACCAGTATGAATTTGAAGCAGACAACTGCAATGATACACAGACTCTGGAACAGTATGCCAAGAACAACAGTACCACCGTGGATGATATGAAAAAACAGTGGAAAGAACTGATGACCAAGCAGATCAAAACTGAATTTATCTTTGGACGGATTGCGGAAAAAGAAAATATTACAATCAGTGATGATGATTTTAAGTCATTTGTAGATTATCTGGTAAGTTCGAGCAACAGCCAGATGGCAGATGAAAATGCGGTATATAAATATTATGGCGTTGGAAATAAAGAGGATGGAGAGAAAACACTTCGTCAGCTGTATGTGGTCAATCAGGCGATTTCGTATGTTGTGGAGAAAGCCAATATTACCGTAGAACCGGATACACAGACGACAGAGTCATCGGAAAACTAAAGGGTTCAATAAAAACAACTAAGGGATAGATTAGATTTTTAACGGAGGAACAGTATGGAATTAGTAAATGTCAGAGAGATTTTCAAAAATACGATCAGATATGAAAATCAGCAGGTAACGATCGGCGGATGGGTAAGAAGTAACCGTAATTCCAAAAATTTTGGATTCATTGTAGTGAATGACGGTACCTTTTTTGAGCCGATTCAGGTTGTATATGGAGATGGTCTGGAGAATTATGAGGAAGTCTGCAAGATTAATGTCGGAGCAGCAGTCATTGTAAAAGGACAGCTGGTGCCTACGCCGGAAGCAAAACAGCCGTTTGAGATCCAGGCAGCAGAGGTAACCGTGGAAGGGGCTTCCACACCGGATTATCCGTTGCAGAAGAAGCGTCACACGTTTGAATATCTGCGTACCATTTCACATCTGCGTCCGAGAACCAATACGTTTGAGGCGGTGTTCCGTGTACGTTCCCTGTGTGCATATGCGATTCACAAGTTTTTCCAGGAGCGCGATTTCGTTTATGTGCATACTCCGCTCATCACAGGAAGTGACTGCGAGGGTGCCGGGGAAATGTTCCAGGTAACAACGCTTGATTTAAAAGATGTGCCGAAAAAACAGGATGGAACCGTGGATTATACGAAGGATTTCTTTGGAAAACCTACCAATCTGACTGTATCCGGTCAGTTAAACGGAGAAACCTATGCGATGGCCTTTAAAAATATTTATACGTTTGGACCGACCTTCCGTGCGGAAAATTCAAACACAACCAGACATGCGGCTGAGTTCTGGATGATTGAGCCGGAGATCGCATTTGCGGATCTTGAAGATGATATGATGCTTGCGGAAAGCATGTTAAAGTATGTGATTAATTATGTGATTGAACATGCACCAGAAGAAATGGCATTTTTCAATAATTTTGTGGACAAAGGTCTGCTGGATCGTCTGGAGAACGTAGTAAACAACGATTTTGCACGGGTAACTTATACGGAGGCCATCAAGATTTTGTCAAAACACAATGACAAGTTTGACTATAAGGTATCCTGGGGCTGTGATCTGCAGACAGAGCATGAGCGCTATCTGACGGAGCAGATTTATAAGAGACCGGTATTTGTCACTGATTATCCAAAGGAGATCAAGGCATTTTACATGAAACTCAATGAAGATCAAAAAACAGTTGCAGCAGTGGACTGTCTGGTTCCGGGCATCGGGGAGATCATCGGTGGAAGCCAGAGAGAGGATGACTATGACAAGCTTCTGGCACGTATTCAGGAACTGGGACTCAAAGAGGAAGACTATAAGTTTTATCTGGATCTGCGCAAATACGGATCAGCCAGACATGCCGGATTCGGTCTTGGATTTGAGCGCTGCGTGATGTATCTGACAGGTATGGCAAATATCCGCGATGTCATTCCGTTCCCTAGAACCGTAAATAACTGCGAACTGTAAAATGGAATAAAAGAGCCGTATTTCCCATAAACTCTAAGGAGGACAATTTCCGGAGAAGTATGTGTGGAGAATGGGCAGGAACAAATAAATAATAAAACAGGAAGAAACGTCGCAAAGTTTGCAGGCTGCTTTATAGGCACATGTCTGCTCTCCGCGGCGCTTTTTCTGTTATGGTGCGGGATTTCCTATTCCATGAGATTGTCAGTGGAACTGATCCGGGTGGGAATTACGGCATGGTATGCGCTTTCCGGTCTCATCGGTGGAAAAATCCTGCGCGCATGTAAATCTGGTGCCATACCTTTTTGCGCAGTTATGCTGGGAGGCTTTTTTTTCGGGATTCTGTATGTCTGTTCCTGCATACGGGAACAGCACTGGATTGCGCTGGAGGGAGAAAACCTGACGATTCTGATTTTGTGTACGGCAGGGGCACTGCTGGGAAGCGTGCAGTGGAAAAAGAAGTAAGGACCGTGTGACTGTAAAAAAAGACTTTCCTTATGGTGACCACTGTGCTATAATAATACAGATAGACGGGAAATCCAAAAAAACAGACAAAGGAGAGATTCTCATGAAGCATGTAAAGACATTAAATACAAGAAAGTTACAGAACACAATCAAGACAGGTGGATGTGGCGAGTGCCAGACATCATGCCAGTCTGCATGTAAGACATCCTGTACAGTAGGAAACCAGACCTGCGAGAAGTGCAAGTAATCACGGAGTGATTACTTACACAGCCCGAACGCTAAGGTAAGAAAAATAAGGCATAATAAAGCCGCGTGCGTAGCGCGCGGTTTTATTATGTTTAGGAAAGAGAGGAAATATTATAGTGGTTCATCAGTTTAAGAACAATGGCTATGATATTGTATTAGACGTAAACTCCGGTGCCATTCATGTGGTGGATGATGTGACTTATGACGTGATCGCATTATTTGAAGATCACTCCAGGGAAGAGATCATTGCCCAGTTACAATCCCGGTATCCGGAACAGGAGATTGCAGAAGCAATCGAAGAAACAGAGCAGTTAAAGGAGCAGGGAGACCTGTTTACGGAAGATGCTTACGAACAGAAGATTTTTGATTTTAAGAAGCGCCCGACGGTAGTAAAGGCATTGTGTCTACATATTGCACATGACTGTAATCTGGCATGCCGCTATTGCTTTGCGGAAGAGGGCGAATATCATGGAAGAAGAGCCCTGATGTCTTATGAGACAGGAAAACAGGCACTTGATTTCCTGATTGCAAACTCCGGAAACCGGAAAAATCTTGAAGTGGATTTCTTCGGAGGAGAGCCACTCATGAATTTTGATGTGGTAAAACAGTTGGTTGCCTATGGACGGGAACAGGAAAAGCTGCATGACAAGCATTTCCGTTTTACGCTGACAACGAATGGGGTGTTGTTAAACGACGATATCATGGAATTTGCAAATAAGGAAATGGACAATGTCGTTTTAAGTATTGATGGAAGAAAAGAAGTGAATGACCGTATGCGTCCGTTCCGGAAGGGGGCGGGAAGCTATGACCTGATTGTTCCGAAGTTCCAGAAACTTGCAGAAAGCCGGAATCAGGAGCGTTATTATGTCCGCGGTACCTATACCCATTTCAACACTGATTTTTCCAAGGATGTTCTGCATCTGGCAGATCTGGGATTCAAGCAGATCTCCGTTGAGCCTGTTGTGGCACAGCCGACAGATGAATATGCACTGCAGGAGGAGGATCTTCCGGTACTCTTTGAAGAATATGACAAATTGGCAGCAGAGATGGTTCGCCGCAACAGGGAAGGAAATTCTTTCAACTTCTTCCATTTTATGATTGATCTGGAAGGTGGACCATGTGTGTACAAGCGTCTGTCCGGATGTGGTTCCGGAACAGAGTATCTTGCGGTTACGCCGTGGGGAGATCTGTATCCGTGTCATCAGTTCGTCGGAAACGAAGAATTCCTGATGGGAAATGTCTGGGATGGTGTGAAAAATACACAGCTTCGGGACGAGTTTAAATGCTGCAATGTCTATGCAAAAGAAAAGTGCCGTAAGTGCTTTGCAAGATTTTACTGTAGTGGGGGATGTGCTGCAAATTCATACAATTTCCATGGAACCATCACAGATGCATATGATCTGGGATGCGAGCTCCAGAAGAAACGTATCGAATGCGCAATCATGATAAAAGCTGCGGAAGCGGAAAATTAAAGGAATAGGAAGGAAGCAAAAATGAAAAAAAGCAAGGGCGTCGCTATAATCGCGATTATCCTGGCCTGTCTGATCGGACTGGGATATTATACAAGCACGATTATGACTGCGACAAGCACAAGTCAGAAGAAAACGGACAACAAGACGGAGTCCGAAGGTATCAAACTTGGTCTTGATCTTTCCGGAGGTGTATCCATTACTTACCGGATTAAAGACAAAAATCCGTCCAAGAAAGATATCGATGACACAGTAGCAAAGTTAGAGGAACGTGCAGAAAGTTATAGCACGGAGTATTCCGTATACCCGGTGGGTGATGACCGTATCACGGTAGAGATTCCGGGTGTCTATGATGCAAATGCCGTACTTGAGGATCTGGGAAGCCCGGGATCGCTGTATTTTATCGTACAGAAAGATTCGGACGGTAATGAAAACTACAGTTATGACAGTTCTACAGGAACCTATAAGCTCAACTATGACATTCAGAATCTGATCGACAACGGTTCGGTGATCATGGATGGTAACGACGTAAAGTCTGCCAATGCAGCGTATAACCAGTCTTCATCTACCAGCACCAAGGAGCCGGTTGTCCAGCTGGCATTAAAGAAAAAAGCCGCAGAGGTATTTGGCGAGGCAACAACAAAGGCAGCTTCTTCCGGAGAATCCATCGGTATTTATTATGATGACCATTTTATCAGTGTACCGAAGGTAGAGAGTGCAATCAAAGACGGAAGCTGTGTTATCAACGGCATGTCGGATTATGAAGAAGCAGAACAGCTTGCAACATTTATCCGTGTAGGTGCCATTAACTTAAAACTTGAAGAGATGGAGTCTTCTGTCGTAGGTGCACAGTTAGGTGGAAAGGCACTTTCTTCCAGTGTCAAGGCAGCCATCATCGGTCTGATCCTTGTTATGCTGTTTATGATCTTAAACTACAGCTTATCCGGTATCGTTGCATCCATTGGTCTTGCAATCTATACGACAGTAACTGTTGCATTGATCTATCTGTTTGAGATCACGCTGACACTTCCGGGTATCGCGGGTGTTATCCTTGGTATCGGTATGGCGGTAGATGCGAATGTTATTATCATTTCGCGTATCCGTGAAGAAATTGCAGCAGGGAAGTCCGTACTGACATCCATCAAAACAGGTTACCAGAAGGCCATGTCTGCCATCATTGACGGTAATGTGACCACCTTTATTGCAGCACTGGTGCTGATGTGGCTTGGTTCCGGAACAGTTAAGGGATTTGCATATACACTGATTATCTCTCTGATCGTTTCCATGTTTACGGCACTGGTTATTTCGAGACTGTTAAATCTGGCATTTTATGCCGTTGGATGCAGAAACGAGAAATTATACGGCCGTGCAAGAGAACATAAGACCATTGATTTCATGAAGCATCGCTGGGTATGTTTTATCCTTTCCCTCGTTGTGATCGCAGCCGGATTTGTTGGAATGATCGGTTACGGAGCAGCTGGAAAGGGATCTTTGAATTTCAGTCTGGAATTTAAGGGTGGTACATCCATTTCCGCAGATTTTGGTAAGGATTATACCGTTGAACAGGTAGAGGACAAGATTGTACCGGAAGTCGCAAAGGTTATTAATGATAATGCGATCCAGGCAAGTACCGTATCCGGCAGCAATGTTGTGACAATCAAGACAAAGACACTGAGCCTGAGCGAACGTGAAGAAGTAAATCAGATGCTTGTGGACAAGTTTGGTGTGGATGAATCCACAATCGAGAGCCAGAGTATTGGTTCTACCATCAGTAATGAGATGCGTTCCAATGCGGTCAAGGCACTGATCGTTGCATGTATTTTCATGCTGTTTTATATCTGGTTCCGTTTCAAGGACATCCGTTTCGCCGGAAGTGCGATTATTGCACTGGTACACGATGTACTTGTTATGCTGACAGGTTATGCATTGATCCGTATTTCTGTAGGTAATACATTTATTGCCTGCATACTTACAATTGTCGGATATTCCATCAATGATACCATTGTTATCTTTGACCGTATCCGTGAGAACATGCAGGGAATGAAGAAACAGACACCGGAAACACTGGCAGAGGTGGCAAACCGGTCTCTGACACAGACACTTTCCCGTTCACTGAATACCTCCATTACAACCATCATCATGGTATTGCTGCTGTTTATCCTCGGAGTATCTTCCATCCGTGAGTTTGCATTACCGCTTATGATTGGACTGATCAGTGGTACGTATTCTTCCATCTTTATTGCAGCTGCATTATGGTATGTCATGAAACTGCATCTTGGCAAAGACAAATTGTTAAAACCAGCAGTAGCAAAGACAAAAAAGAAATAAATATTAAAAAACAGGGGAGCTGCACGGCAGCTCCCGTTTGTTTTCTAAGGAGTGGAATGGTTGCATTGCACCGAAGAATTCGGTATAATGGGAAAAAAGAGTTGAAAAGGAGAATATTATGTATACACTGGAAGATATACAGGCAGTAGATCCTGAAATTGCAGCAGCGATCACTGCAGAGTTTGACAGACAAAACAGCCACATTGAGCTGATCGCATCGGAAAACTGGGTGAGCCCGGCGGTTATGTCTGCAATGGGAAGTATTCTGACCAACAAATATGCAGAAGGGTATCCGGGAAAGCGTTATTACGGCGGATGTGAGTGCGTGGATGTAGTTGAGGAACTGGCAAGAGAGCGCGCAAAGAAACTGTTTGGCTGTGAGTACGTCAATGTACAGCCGCATTCCGGTGCACAGGCAAACATGGCAGTACAGTTTGCAATTTTAAAGCCGGGTGATACCATTATGGGAATGAATCTCGATCACGGCGGACATCTGACACACGGTTCACCGGTGAATTTTTCTGGTACGTATTTCCATGTGGTACCTTATGGAGTCAACGATGAGGGATTTATTGACTATGATAAAGTAAGAGAGATTGCACTGGAATGCAAGCCAAAGATGATTATTGCAGGTGCCTCTGCATATGCGCGCACGATTGATTTCAAGAAATTCCGTGAAATCGCAGACGAGGTAAATGCGGTACTCATGGTAGATATGGCGCACATCGCAGGACTGGTAGCTGCCGGACTTCATCCAAGCCCGATTCCATATGCAGATGTTGTTACAACCACAACACACAAGACACTGCGTGGACCTCGTGGAGGAATGATTCTCTGCAGTGAGGAAACAAATAAAAAATATAATTTCAACAAGGCTATTTTCCCAGGTACACAGGGAGGCCCGCTGATGCATGTGATCGCAGCCAAAGCGGTATGTTTCGAGGAAGCGTTAAAGCCTGAGTTTAAAGAATATCAGACACAGATCGTTAAGAATGCGCAGGCACTCTGCAAGGGATTACAGGCGCGTGACATTAAGATCGTATCCGGTGGAACAGACAATCATCTGATGCTGGTTGACCTGACTCCATATGAGCTGACCGGAAAAGTTGTGGAGAAACTTCTTGACAGTGCGCATATCACTGCAAATAAGAATACGATTCCAAACGATCCACAGAAACCATTCGTGACAAGTGGAATCCGTCTGGGAACACCGGCAGCTACATCCAGAGGATTAAAAGAGGACGATTTTGATCAGGTAGCTGAGGCAATTGCCATGCTCATCAAAGAGGGTGAGCCGGCTGTTGAGAAGGCACAGGCAATCATCAAAACATTGACAGATAAATACCCACTTCAGCCAATGCACTAAAATAAAAATAATATCAATAGGAGGACATTATGATTGATTTAAAATTTTTACGAGAGAACCCTGAAGTGGTAAAAGAGAACATTAAGAAGAAATTCCAGGATCACAAGCTTCCACTTGTTGATGAAGTGATTGAACTGGACGCAAAGGCGCGTGCCGCACAGGCAGAAGCAGATGAGCTTCGTGCCAATAAAAACAAGATTTCCAAGCAGATTGGTGCACTGATGGCACAGGGAAAGAAGGAAGAAGCAGAGGAAGTAAAGGCAGAAGTAGCCAAGAATGCAGCTCGTCTGACTGAGCTTGAGGCACAGGAGAAGGAGCTTTCCGAGAAAGTCACCAAGATCATGATGACTATTCCAAACATCATTGATCCATCCGTACCGATCGGAAAAGACGATAGCTGCAACGTAGAAATCGAGAAGTTTGGCGAGCCGGTTGTTCCGGATTTCGAGATTCCATATCATACAGATATTATGGAACGTTTTGATGGAATTGATCTCGATGCTGCAGGAAAAGTTGCAGGAAACGGTTTCTATTATCTGATGGGAGACATCGCAAGAATTCATTCTGCAGTAATTTCCTATGCAAGAGATTTCATGATTGACCGTGGATTTACTTACTGTGTTCCGCCATTTATGATCCGTTCCAACGTTGTGACCGGTGTTATGAGTTTTGACGAGATGGATGCCATGATGTACAAGATCGAGGGGGAGGATCTCTATCTGATCGGCACATCCGAACATTCCATGATCGGTAAATTCATTGATACCATCAACGATGAGGAGAAGCTTCCATATACACTGACCAGTTATTCCCCATGTTTCCGTAAGGAAAAGGGAGCACATGGTATTGAGGAGCGTGGTGTTTACCGTATCCACCAGTTCGAAAAGCAGGAGATGATTGTGGTATGTAAGCCGGAAGAATCCAAAGCATGGTATGACAAGCTCTGGAAGAATACGGTGGATCTGTTCCGCAGTCTGGATATTCCGGTTCGTACCCTGGAGTGCTGTTCCGGTGATCTGGCAGATCTGAAAGTGAAATCTTGTGACGTTGAGGCATGGTCTCCGCGTCAGAAGAAATACTTTGAGGTAGGAAGCTGCTCCAATCTGGGAGATGCTCAGGCAAGACGTCTGAAGATCCGCATAAAGGGAAAAGATGGCAGGAAGTATTTTGCACATACCTTAAACAATACCGTTGTTGCTCCGCCGCGTATGCTGATCGCATTTCTGGAGAATAATCTGAACGAAGACGGAAGCGTAAATATTCCAAAGGCATTACAGCCATATATGGGAGGAATTGAGAAAATCGTTCCAAAACATGAATAGGAGGCAGTCCTATGGGAGATATAAATAAGATAGAGGAAGAATGTACCCATAATTGCATGACCTGTGGGCATGGCTGTGCAGAAGGCAGTGATGGTGTGGGAAAATTCGAAAAAGCCCTGAATAAACTTAGTGATATTGATGCCGGGGAGCTGTTGAAAGGATTACAGTCGCTGGGAGAATCGGACAATCAATAATTGAAAATGATAAAAAAGCACCGTATGAAATTACCTAAAAAGTCTTTTCATACGGTGCTTTTTTGTTGAAATTGTACATTTCCGTTGCTTTTCGTCAGAAAGTGAGCGATAATAAAAGAAAAAACAAGAAGAATCAATTGGGGTAGGAGAGGGTATGAAAGAAGTATTAAAAAGAGGAATGCTGAAATGTGAGAACAGCTTTTTTTCGCATGTCGTCCGATGTGCATTGGGAATGATAATCCCACTTGTTTTGACTGGGGGGATTGCCTGTGCTGTCCGTGATTTTCCAGTCGCCCCGTACCAGACGTTTCTGACGCAGGGGGGTGGGAGATGGTTTTATGATTTCCTTACAATGGTTTATGAGGGAACATACGGTATTTTTTCTGTAGCATTGGTAATTACCATTGCGTACAGTTATGCAATGGAGAAAAATGAATCGCTGGAAAATGTCGTTATGTATGTGGTTGTGGCACTTGCCGCATTCAGTGCACAGCTGAATCTGGGAACAGAAGATTTTGATGTGGCAGGACTGGGAACGACCGGATGTTTTGCGGCAATGTTTATCGGTTATTTGTCCTGCATGGCATTTTCAAAGCTGCGCAGATGCCATAAACTGATGCTGGAACAGTATACCGCGGGGATGGGGGGAGGCTGTGTCTCGGCAATCCGTACACTGATTCCACTCGGTATTGTTGCAGCTGGTTCGGGAGGCTTGAATCTGCTTATTGGCAGAATTACCGGAATCTATGGATGTTATCAGTGGTTTAACCGTATTTTCTATGCAGCATTTCAGAATATTGCAGATTACAGTAATTTCCTTTCCGGACTGCTCTATACGTTCGCGGTAAATCTGATGTGGTTTTTCGGTTTGCATGGAAGCCATATTCTGGAGGCAGTGGCAGTCCATAATTTTGGTGTCACAGGAAATGTTGTTTTTTCAAAGGCATTTTACGATGTGTATGTGGCAATGGGAGGCTGTGGCACAACGGTCAGTGTCCTGATTGCATTGCTTTTGTTCTTCCGCAAAGAACGTACCGGTAAGCTGGCAGGGCTGGCATCATTTACGGTAGTCTTTAATTTAAATGAAATGCTTACATTTGGTATTCCGATCATATTAAATCCGATTCTGCTGGTTCCGTTTGTCCTGACACCGGTGGTGTGCTATTGCCTGGCATATGCGGCAACAGTATGCGGTTTTCTGCCGGTTCTTACTCATGAGGTGGTATGGTCGGCACCGGTTGGTATCGGTGGCTATCTTGCCAGCGGTTCATGGAAGGGAATTGCCGTGCAGGCAGTGGGAATTCTGGCAGGGATATTGTTTTACCTTCCGTTCCTGAAGATGAATCAGAGGATGGAGGTATATAAAGCCAAGTGTCATGTTCAGGTTCTGATACACGAATTACAGGAAAAGGAAGAACAGATTGACCAGCCGGTGTTTTTGACGCGCGGAGACCATATCGGAATGATTTCCCGTATGCTCCTGCTTGATTTAAAGCATGCGATCAAGAATAAAGAACTGTATATGCTTTATCAGCCACAGGTATACAGCGATGGTACCTGTATTGGTGCTGAGGCATTGCTGCGTTGGAACCATCCGGTATATGGTATGATATATCCACCACTTATTATTTATCTTGCAGAGGCGGGAAAGGTATTGCCGGAACTGGAACGGTTTATCATTGATCAGGTTACGGATGGGATTGTGCAGACGCATGCACAATATGATTCGGATTTTAAAATTTCCGTAAACATTACCGCGCACTCCCTGTTGTGGGACATTGAGGGATATATCCGGCAGACAATGGAACAAAAAGGGATAGATGCCCGCATGCTCTGGATTGAAATTACAGAACAGGATATCCTTCTGCAGACGGATGTGGTTGTCCGGAAACTTGAAGAACTCAAAAAGCAGGGGCATAAGCTTTTGATTGATGATTTCGGCATGGGACATACTTCCCTGCTGTACCTGCAGTCAGAGTATTTTGATGTGGTCAAGCTGGACGGTTCACTGACCCGCCCGCTTTTGAAAAGCCATACGAATCAGAAAATTGTGCGTTCGATTATTGAACTGGGACAGGAACTTGGGGTAAATGTAATTGCAGAGTTTGTGGAAAACAGGGAGCAGAGAGATCTTCTGGATACGCTGGGCTGTCATTGCTATCAGGGATACCTGTATGCAAAACCGCTGGAACTGGAGGCGTTTATTACTTATATGAAACAGATGAACGAGAAGTAGCGGGCTGTTTTTTCAAAAATTTCCAGTGATATTTACCAAAATTTCTCTTGTTTTTTTGAAGCCCTGGATATATGATGATGACAGGGAAATTGTTACAGCACAAAAGCCATTTCAGAAAGGATGGACGGAAAACATGAGAAAGAAGTCACATATTTCACTGGCACGTTATATTGTAGCAAACACAGAGGACGAAGGGCTGAAAAAACACTGGCTGTCGTTTTATATTGGAAGTGTCCTGCCGGATTGTAAGCCATCTTTTATCTATAAACGGCATGAGATTACCGGTACATTTCCAAAACTCAGGAAGGATATAGATGCATTGATCCATGGAAAAGAGAAACGTTTTCCAAAACGGAAGCGGATGTATTACATGAACCTGGGGGAGATCACGCATTACGTAGCAGATTATTTTACCTTTCCGCACAATAAGATTTACCCGGGAGGATTTAAAGAACACTGTGCTTATGAAGAACATCTCAAACATGAACTCCGCGCTTTTTTAAAGACGGAGGCACCGAAGGCATTGAATGAATGCGGGCATCGGCAGTTTGCCAGCCAGGAGGCACTGTTTGATTATATTCAGAAGATGCATGATAAGTATTTAAGCAGTAAGATTGATACTGCAAAAGACATTGAGAATATTGTGCTGGTCAATAAACAGGTGGTGGATGGTATTGATTATTTGTTTTTGAAAAATCGTATGCAGCACAGAGTTGCATAGCACAGAGGAAAGGCAGTCGGAAATCCGGCTGTTTTTCTGCGTTTACAGGCACTTATAGGATTGACAAATTTTTGACAAAGTGTTACGATTATCCCATATGAAACTGTCGATAATTCGTGACAGAAGGTGCATATACCGTTACGAAAGACATTTAGGATTAGGAGGATTTATACAATGAGTGAGTTCAAGAATTTAACTCTGGAAGTAGCTGACGGAATCGCTGTATTAGCAATCTCCAGACCAGCAGCATTAAATGCATTAAACAGTGAGACTCTGGATGAGTTAAACGTATGCTTAAGCGAGATCGAAGCAAACGATGATATTAAAGCTGTCATCTTAACCGGTGGTCCGGACAAGAAGGGCAACGAGTTCAAGTCATTCGTAGCTGGTGCAGACATTGCCGAGATGGTAAACTTTACAGCTCCGGAAGCACGTGCATTCGGAATCAAGGCTTCTGAGCCATTCTTCAAACTGATGAATATGCGTCAGGTTACTATCGCTGCAGTAAACGGATTTGCATTAGGCGGAGGATGTGAGATCTCTATGGCATGTGATATCCGTATCGCAAGCGAGAATGCAATCTTCGGACAGCCAGAGTGTGGTCTTGGAATCATTCCTGGATTCGGTGGTACACAGAGACTTGCCCGTCTGGTAGGCATGGGACGTGCAAAAGAAATGATCTTCACCTGCGACAACGTAGATGCAAACGAAGCATACCGTATCGGCCTGGTAAATAAAGTAGTTGCCAAGGAAGAACTTATGCCAACTGCAAAGGCTATGGCAGCAAAGATTATTTCTAAGGGAAGCTATGCAGTATCTGTTGCAAAGGCTGCAATCAACAATGGTTATGACATGGATATCAAGAACGCTGTTGAGATGGAGGCTAACCTGTTTGGCGTTGTCAATGATACACATGACAAGAAGGAAGGCATGGGAGCATTCTTAGAAAAGAGAGCTGCTACATTAACTGATTTCTAAAAGAAAACATATTATGAGGCGATGGCGAGAGGCTGTCGCCTTTTTTTATATTTATAAAAAATTATATGCAAAAAGTATTAATGATAAAATGTTGTATAAAAATCGGTTTGATGCCACTTATCACTTGTAGAAAAGAAATATGTGTATTCCATCCCTCTACTCCATTTGAACCAACTCACTCCGACAAGTGGAAGTTGCTTGTTATAGCATTTCTCATAATTTCCAAACTCGCATGGTATTGGTATGTTCATTTCTGCCTCCGTTAAATTCTAATTGAAATTTGTTTCCAACAATCTTTTTTCTTCCGCTTTTAGAATAAAGCTATAATCCAAGCAGCAATATGCCCAACGGATAAATCAAAATAAGTTTTCCTGCAATTTCCAGATTTTCTTCGGAAACATCCTGTTCAATGGAGTAATCCATCAATTCATTAATTTGTTTTAATACATCTTCCTGATTTTTACATACGCATGGGATGGATAATTCATCTTCTGAAAAAGGTACCAGTTCTCCAACTGCCTGTGTATATTTGTCCAATAAGAAATTCATTTTATCCCATGCTGCTGAATATTCCTCAGTGTCTGTCGAATAATCCTGCATTCTGATTATTTCCTCTTTAATGAGAGGAGCGTATTTTTTTATTCGATCCGTTGGCGATCCTTTGAAATCCAAGAATCTATATTCTTCTTTGATTTTTTCATTCTGCAATACCCCGGTAAGATCAATGTCCTTTTCCAACTCATCCATAAAATTTTGAAATAAATTTTTTGATCTTTCGATTTCCTGAAATTTGTTTATGTGTTCCTTAAAATCTATATTTTTTCCCATAATTTTTCCTCCAATGTTATATCTATATCATATCATCATCGGAATCAATGTAAAGAATAACAGAACATTATTTTTTTACAATCAAGCTTGACTTTTTCTATGGGTTTATGGTTAAAATCGTTTCACCATACGAAAGGAGTAAAAGAGTATGAAAAAGAAAACTTTAGCAATGTTTTTGGCTTTTTCACTGTGTGCCGCTTTTATAGTTCCGGACAGTGCAAAGGCAGCAACTTCATCTGTTCCAAGAGAAGTATCAATTCTTGATATGGTTGCAGATGATCAGCCAGAGACAGACTCTCTGACAATCTTAAAAGACGGATCCATCGAAGCCAATGGAGAATCTGTTGATCTTGATGATATCGTAAAGGTATCGCCCTTAAAAGCTCATTCATTAAAAAGCGCATCTTCTGTAAGTTCATATTTCAAGAGCAAAGGGTACCAGGTTGAGAAAGAAGGGGATGGTTTTAAAGTATCCTCTCTTTTTTCATCAAAACGCCTGTTTGTGTCGGGAGAATCTTTCCGTAACTACCATGGTGCAAGAAAAATTTCTGCGAGTGGTGGAATTTCCCTTATGTCATTTGACTCTCCGGATGATGCCGCTGCAGCATATGAAAGTTTTAAAGCTGATGGATATACCGTATACCCGGATAAGCTTTACGATGATGACATGGTAGATTCTTCAAATGTCACATATTCCCCAGATGTTATCGGAGAATATGGGGCAACCGTATCAGATTCAACAAATACTGTTTCTTTGACTACCAGCCCTGAGATCATGGGACTCACCGTATCCTCAAACAACATCGTTGGAGCGCAAAGTGCTGCCACCATCGGCCAGGTTGGGGTAGCAGTAGTGGATTCCGGTGTTGACAGCGGAAGTAACTTTTCTTCCAGATTCCCTGGACGCGTGATCAATGGCTATAATGTTCTTTCCCAGGCATCAAGCGCGATTGATGATTATGGGCACGGAACATTTATTGCAAGTATCATTGCAAATAACACTCCATCCAATGTCAAAATTGTACCTGTTAAAGCAGTGGATTCTAATGGAGGATTTACCGCTTCCAGACTTGCTGCAGCTTTACAGTACATTGTATCTAATCCTGCTGGTATCAATGTAGTAAACTTGTCTCTTTCTATCTGCACGCTTGACAGCAACCAGATGGATCAGATTGCATCTTATATCAATCCATATATCGATGCTTTGTATTTCAAAGGAATTCTCGTCGTAACCTCTGCCGGCAATAAAAATTCTTCTTATCCGGCAATGACTGCTGACGATTCCTATCCGGCAAATTATGACAAAACATTGGCTGTATCCGGGATTGCGCAAAATGGTGGAAGCTGGGGTGCATATTCTCAATCTCTGACCGGATCATGTGTGGATTTTACTGCACCTGGACGTTATATCCGTGGTATCGAAGCATCAAGCATGAATATGTCAAAGGCATCTGCTTCCAATAACTGGAGTGCAGAATACTTATCCCTGGGTGATGGAACATGCATTATGTCTGGTACTTCCCAATCTACAGCATTTGTGTCGGCAGCTCTTGCCCACATTTACAGTTATGATCCATCTTACTCTGCAAGCAATGCTGAATCTATTCTGATTCGCAATACTTCTAAGACCTTTATTGGTGGTGGCAGCGGGAAAGATTCGACTTTTGGATATGGATATCCGGAATTAAGTGCATATGTGCATTCCACAGGAGTTATTACCAATCCGGATAATAACAATAATGCAAACAACAATCAAAACAATAATACAAACAATCCAAATAACAATAACACAAACAACACTACATCTAATAACCAGAAAGTAGTTGCTGGACTTGTTGACGGGTTTGATGTTATTGTAAATGACACCAAGGGTACAGTTACTCTCGTAAAATATACTGGCAACAGTTCTTCTGTCCGTGTGGAAGATACTTATGCAATTAATGGGAAACGTTATGATACGATTCTCGGAAAATCAACTGCTTCAAGTGGAGTGTTTTCCGGGAATACAACTATCAGCATTGTAAATCTTGGTGAATCTGTTAAAGCGAGTGACGGAAATGCGTCATATCTTTTCTATCAGTGCAGCAATCTTACATCGCTTAACAGACTTCCATACAACGCAACAGATATTTCCTATGCTCTTTATGGGTGCGGTAAATTAAATAAACTTCCATCTGTGCCATATGGGGTTACAAAGATGGACTATGCCTTTTACAACTGTACCTCAGCAACCGGAGAGAATAAGGTAGATTCCTCTGTTGTAACAAGTGCAAAAGATGCTTATACAGGTACTAAAGTATATATTCTTGTTCCTGCAGATTCCCTCACTTATACAACCATCTCCAAAATATTGAACAGCTATGGAAAAGATGTTACTTTGAACGGCAAAACATCATCCGAAATCGGAAACAATGAAAATTCCACTGGAAACGGAACTTACGAGGTGATTTTCCACTATCGGGATAATCGTGTCAATGTAAACGGACGCGAAACAAAAGCAACGGTAAAAGCAGGAGAGTGCATCAAGAAGCCTGCAAATCCAAAGCTTAAAAACCATTATTTTGCCGGATGGTATACATATGCCGGAGTTAAATACAATTTTAGCAAAAAGGTAGATTCTCCTGTCGATCTGTATGCAAAATGGATTTCCACAAAGACAGCTGCAACAAAAATTACTAAACTGAAAAGAGTAAATTCCAGCTACTTTAATATTACATACAAGAAGTCAAATGGAGCAACCGGTTACCAGATCCGATATTCTCACCATAAGAATTTTCAAAACTGGGGAGATGTGCGTACCACAAAGCTGTCTCGTAAATTGCATACGGTAAATTCCGGAACCATTTATGTTCGCGTGCGTCCTTATAAAAAGATTGGGAAAACCTACTATTACGGAAAATGGAGTCCTATCAAAAAAGTAAAACTATAATATAGTTATCAATTTTATTTGTTCTATATTTCTTGTATCTCCTTCTTTTATATGATATACCATAATCAGGTAAAGGGAAGGAGATACTTGATTATGAAAAAAACAATTCTTACATTTTTAACAGGAATTATAATTGTATTATTTTCATCCAGCATTTGTTCGGCGGAAGTAAATGAAAATTTTGCAGCTCAGGAATTACAAAATGCCGTAGATCATCAGCAAGAAGGATATTCCGTCTCTTATGGAAACTATTATAGTTATAGTGAAGCAGAAAAGGCGGGTAAGGAAATTATTCATAAAATGGATAATGGAAAGACATTTCCACAAACCTTAATTTATGTTTCAAACCGTATTGTCTCAAACGGAACAATATATTCGGTTTGTTCAACGGTAGAGAAGTACCGGAATATAAATGATATTGACTGGAAAACATTAGCTGCATCCTTTAAAATTGATAATCTTACAGGTATCGAAAAAGCCGTATGGATTCATCAGTGGTTATGTGATCATCTGCGTTATGATCTTGGAAAAGGCCGATCCTTATCTGAATGTCTGGAGAGTGGACTTGCAAAATGTGACGAGTATTCTATTATATATGCCAACCTGTTAAACCAGCTTGGAGTTGAAACCGTATGTGCCGATGGATTTGAAAGCGGATCTTCTGTAGGCCACATGTGGAATCTGGTTAAACTTGATGGAATATGGTATTATTGCGATGTTTCCATGGATGATGAGACAGGATCTATGGATTATTTCATGAAGGGGTATGCAGATGATGCATTTTTATGTGATCATAAACAGTATATGGATGGGAAATACCCAAATTACATATTTACTGATTGCAGTAGATACAATGTATCTAAATCAAACTACTTCTCGCTTATGGAAAGCACGGAAGATAATAAGATCAATCTATATGATTACGCGGGTATTTCCAAGAAATATGCCAAAAACGTTAAAATAAAATCTGTAACTGTTGGTTGTTCAGGGAAATATACCAAAAAGGGAACGACCGTATACACCAATGGAAAAGCCGGGATCTTATTTGGATCATCAAAAAAATCTGGAAAAATCTATAGAATACTCATCCAAAAGTATTAAAAATAACATTGTATGATGGTTGAAACTTGTGTTTGATGAAAATATTCAAAAAGACGCTTTCTGTAATGAAGGCGATGGTTGAAACAGAATATATAGAATTAATTTGCCTAAAAAGCCCATGCTAAATAATAATTTATGTCTGGGTTTTCCAAGGCATAAATTATTTGAAATTGAATGGTAAGTAATCATGGCAAATCTTAATTTAGCTAACTCAATGTTTAAAAACATTACAGTAACAGTAACGGAGTAAAAAATATGAAGAAAAGAACAAAGTTAATAGGATTGGTACTTTCTGCAGCACTTTTGACGGGAACTTTTTTTACAGGATGTTCCTATGAGGAGGAATATGTTCCAGTAGATACACAGACTGATGTTTTACAAAATACCGAAAACAGCAATGGCACTGTAAGTATTCCAAACTTAACACAGAATCTTCCTGTAAATGGAGAAGATTTCTCATTGATATGTAAGTATGATACGGGAAAGTATTCTTTGAAAATAAATCTACTCTTGAAATAGTCAGCAGACATTCCTCACAGCGAAGAATACTAAATAAAAACAAATCGCAATGAAACTTTTGTAAAAACAAAATATTGACATTTAAGTATTGATGATCAATAATACAGTTAACTTATAGTCATGCAATTTTAAGGTGGATTTACAAATGGGAAATAACCGCAACCATTATCTTAGTGAAGAAATGATAGATAGATATTGTGACGAATATCTAAAAAAAAGTTCAAAAAGTATTACTCTTAAAGAAGATGACAAAACAAATCTTTTACAAATGGATGAGTTAACACAGGAAATCACAATGGTTAAAAATATAGATGCAAAAGTTGTACTTATTTATGAGGATAAACTGGAACTAATATTGAATGATTACTGTAAAAAAGTCGAAACGAAAGGGGATTACATCACGCCATTGTCACTTATTTTATCTATCGCTACAACTTTGTTTACATCGACTTTTTCCGATAAAATTCTTGATGCTAGAGTATGGGAGGGGCTGTTTTGGATTGCCTTGGTGATTAATATTATTTGGTTTATAAAATCGTTAATTTCCTTCATTAAGATTGGCAAACAAACAGAAGTCAAAGAAGTAATGAAAGAAATATGCGGAGGTAAGAAATAATGGAAGCATCATTATCATTCGATCAACTTAAGAAGTTATCAGAAAATATGAAGGTTGAAGTTCCTTTTACTGCGGTTAATACAGATGATAATGTATTGTTATTTTTATACATGACGGACGATATTGGAAAAGCAGAAAGGATAAAAAAAAGCGAATCAATTATAACAGAGGTGCAATATTTAGAACAAATAAACTCATTTATCGTGTGGATAATACCCGTTGAATATGCTAATAAGATTTTAAATGAAAAAGCAATTTTAGAATATGCAGCGTGTGGATTGGTAAAGGTCGATGATAAAATGGCATTTCAAATGCTGAATGATATGGTGGACAGAAAAGCAACTGCAGAAATATATGTATTTGACAGGCGTTTAAAATGCATATCTATTAAACATGTTCTTTCAAATGATACATCCCTTTCCAATTTAAACAATGCACTAAATAAATATAATGAAAATCAATACAAATTGCTGTATAATGATTAGTTATAAAATACATTTTGGAAAATGAAATCATCTTTATGATAGTTGCAAGCATATCTCCGAATGTATGTTTGTTTTTATTGATTCATGTACTATAATTTCTTTATAGGAAGGGGAATCTGCTATGAATGATATGCAAACAAACAGTTATTTATCTGACAATTTTGTCAAAAAAATCTGGCCGCATTATGAAATGACTTTAAAGAAAGTCCGTACAAGAAAAAGCTATTTCAAATACATTTCAGATATTTGCAATTATCTTAAAAAGGATTTTACGGCTATAGATGAATCAGAGGCACAGAATTATTTTTCTCAGCTTGCAGAGACAAAAAGCTACGAGCCAAAATATCTCCATTTGCGTTTGAGTGCCTGCAGATCAGTTGCTTCCTATATTGAGAAAAACGCACAGCATTTTGATCTTAAGAACTATCTTAGTCCATTTGTTTTTGTTGATCTTCCGGAATACTCGGATAATATCCATAAATCAGATATTCCATCTATAAAGCAGATGAATACGGTTTTATCGGCTACAGAAGATGATATAATGATGTTTACCATCATATCTATCTGTTTCCGCTGTGCACTTACAGTTTCGGAAATATGCAATTTAAAATTTTCAGATGTAGTTGAAGATGATCTTGGGCGCCTGTGTTTTATCGTAAAAGGTTCAAAATCACCAAGGGTAGTAAAAATACCAGATGATGTAAAAGAGATTCTTTTCCGTTATGTCGATCAGTATCCGGGTGAAGACTTTCTGTTTCGGAATTCAAAAAATCAAAAATTACTGACACGGACTCTGCAATACCGTTTAAGGAGCATTATGGACCGGGCAGATCTTTCCAAAACTTTCACCTTTCAGGATATAAGAAATGCAGCAATCATCTATATGCGACAGGGTGGTGTTACCAATGCAGATCTGGTAAAGTATGCCGGCCTCTCCAGCGAAAAATGGGTTTCGCGTTTTGATGGTGTTATTGATGGGCTGGATCTTGCTCCCTGTGACTATTCACATATCAGTATCAAATATTAACTTTTGAAACTTTTAATTTTATCCTCTATTATCATTGACTTTTTATGGGGGTTTATGGGTATAATCTTTCCAATCTGAACGAAAGGATGGTTTTACCCATGGAAAATACAATGGAAAATAAATTTTCAAATCCCCCAGATACAATTCCATATCCTGTTCCAACTACAGGAACCGGTTCTCACCCATTTAGGTGGACCGCCAGCTTATTAAATTCCTATTTCAGCCATCTTGCGGCAAAAAAAGAAATTACGGTTGAGGAAATTTCCGATGAAATATTTGTAGTATTAAAAAAATCATATCTGGGCGATAACAACATCGTACCATTCAATCTAGTGTATGAAGATGCCCAGGCAGTCCTTATTGCTGATTTTATTGTTTCTTTTATAAGTATGCGAGAGGCTCCAGGCGAAGCATTTGAATTATTTGGAATCAATTACAATGAATTTCCGCATGTAACTGTGTCGAAGGCAACCGTAAACGGTATATTTTGTCGTCTTCACAGATTACTTACAGATGATTTTTTCCGAAGATCTTCTACATTGTTCTCGGAATATCGCATATGTGTACTCGATAGGGTTTTAAAAATTATCTCCCTCTCTGACAAAAATATAATTGATCTGTCTGATCTGACATTTTGTATCGGACAAGCCACATGGAATTCAAGTGTGAAAAAAAATGATCTTATGGTTTCTGATCTGATTGCATATCTGGGAAAATATCAAAAACCTAAAAAAACCAAGAAAATCTTGAACATACTGCGCACATTAGGGATTTCTATGGATTCTTGTCTGTCCGATCTTATGAATATTTGCGGAAATAATAGTGAAATATCCTTTTACATTTTAAATTGTTATCGTGCTAATGGTATATTTCTAATTCCCTGTTTATGTTAAAATTTGTGAAAGGAATAATGATCATGGAAAAGTTTACTTTTATCATCGTTTTGTCGATTATTTTTTTTGTAATATGCTCTCTGTTAGTAAAATTAATAAAACATGATACATGGATTAGTTTTAAATTGGCACTTAAATTGGCACTTGTAAATGATGCTTTTCCATTGTTTATTGGAATCACATCTGGTGTATGCACCGCAATACTTCTGTGCTTAGCAAGAACAAATTAGAACGAATAATAAGGAGAGGACTTAAAACGATGAGCAATATATCAATTAAGGATTTTCATGTTGGAAAACCGGCATGGTCCATTGAACACAAAGGAAATACGGAAGAGATCATTGAACAGTCTGTCATTAATGTCGGACGTAAATATGTAACTGTTTCAAGAATGGGAATGGAACGTAAATATTCTGAACTTTCAGGAGGGAGAACGTATATTACTGATGGGTACAATTCCCGGCTTTTTCCAACGGAACAGTCCGCAAAAGAGTTTATTCAGAAGAAAGATCTGGTTTTAAGACTTAAGGAAAAGACAGATCGTATATCTTCATTTGGTGAAGAATATACCCTTGATGAACTTCAAAAAGTTTATGAAATCTTGGATGGAAAGAATCTGAAGGCAGATACCCTTATAAATTATTCTGTTGCGGTGTTGGCAGAAGTTGCTGAGTCCGCAAAACAGGAAGATGCACCAATTTACAAAGGAGATAAAGAAGTAGACCAATGGGTGCGATTATCTGACGTGGAGAACGCAATCAATAAATACTTACATAAAAATTTTTGAATGGAAAAAACTTATGCGAAAGGAAAGATTTAATAAAAATGGTAATTTGTGAAAGGAGTAATTTATGAGAAAGGCAACTTTATTAGAACTTATTGTCATATTCGCATTGGCACTTGTATTCGAAATATGCATAATAGGCATTATGGATAAAATTTGGTCTAAAGATATGCAGAGAATAGATAAAATATCTGAAATTGTTGAAAAAGAAGCAAACGAAAAGGCGAAAACTGTTAAGAAAGCTAAATCTGAAAATGCCACTTGTTATATTGATGGAATAAAGCAAGACTCAGCTTTTGATCCGGATGGCCTTAATATCTACGATTATAATATTTCATATAGAAATAATCGTTTATATTTTAAAACCATTAAAAAATCGGAATATACATCGTCAATGAGTAATGGAGGAGGTTGGTATTTTCCTTTGTATTTTCCGGTTTTTCGGTAAGCTTAAGCAATCAAATGGAAATTATTATGTAAGAACAATAACTATCCGTATCGCACATAAGAAGGAACATTTGGGATCACCCCTGTTCCTTCTTTTTTGCTTTACTTGGCTTGGCTGCATTTTCGCAGGTATGGCATCCACGGCATCTCTCATTCGGTAGATTAAATACTGCAGTGTCTGGACCGGAAGAGCATCATTTGCGAGGTCGTAAATGGCCGCCGCAGATGTCTGTGGGAAAAGGAATATCACTCACTGTCACAAATGGCAACAGAAAATGAAGTATCATGCGGCTGCATGGGGACCAGTAATTACTCAAAAATATATAATTATCAGTATCTTTTTTGTGTTGACAATTTATGAGCATTTGTGCATATACTTTCCCATCAATGAACGAAAGAGGGGAAAAAATGAAAAGCAAAATTATTTTGTCAGCAATTTCAGTCTGTATGATGTTTTCCTTTATTCCGGCGATTTCTGCCGAGGCGAAGGAAAGCGATATACTTCGAGAAAACATAGTTTCTCCACAGGCAGGTTTTTCTGCAGCTGCATCTGGTCTTCTTGATGAGTCTGTCAATGATATGAATTCTATAGATGATTCAACAGATTCTAATAAAAAGTCCACATCAGATGAACATGACAGGAAAAAACTTGTAGTTTCCAAAAGCAAAAAATCGCTGTTCATGTTTAAGACAAACGATTTGAAAGGATCGCTTGTTGGAATGTTACCTGCGGGTGGAGCTGGAGAAATTCTGGGAGAAGGGAAGGACTGGTATCTTGTTAATTCCGGCTATTACACCGGTTTTATGTCGAAGGATTCTCTTATGACTGGAAAAGATGCAGAGGAATACGCGAAAAAAAATTTTAGCAAAGAAGCAACTATCGGCGTAAATACATCGTTTGTTCATGAGAATAAAGACGGAACCGGTGCAGTTCTTATGGTTCTTCCAAAAAATAATAAGGTGAAAGTGGATGGAACTGGCGATGAAGGAACATATCAGGTCGCAATTGGTAAAACAACTGGATATATAAGCCGTTCGGATGTATCTGTTAAAAACCTGTTTAAAACAGCGGAAGAACCCGATCTTGTATTATATGAGGACGAATATGCTGATGAAGCCTTGCCTACATATGGTGGATCTGACGAATATGAGGCAGCGCAGAAGCCGGAACCAACCATTGAAGACATTCCATCTGATGATGATTATACTTCTCTTATGCAGGAGGTAGTGGATTACGCTATGCAGTTTTTAGGGAACCCGTATGTGTGGGGAGGGGAAAGTCTAACTGACGGTTGCGACTGTTCTGGCTTTGTAATGAAAATCTATGAACACTTTGGATATTCTCTCCCACATAGTTCTTTTGCCCAAAGAAGTGTAGGATATGATGTATGTGGGGATACATGGGATGAGTCTGTCGCGCTTCCAGGTGACATAATTTGCTATGATGGCCATGTTGGCATTTACATTGGGAATGGAAAGATGATAAATGCCTCTAATCCACGCGATGGAATTAAAATAAGCAAAGTAACATATCGAAAAGATTTTATTTGTGCGCGGCGCATAATTGCTGGACGCTCAAATTCATCTTCCCTTTCAGAAGATGATTACGAAATTTTATGCAGAATCGTCGAAGCAGAAGCTGGAGGGAGCTCAGAATCAGTTAAGATTGCTGTTGCAGACACCATTTTAAACCGTGTTGCAAGCGATAAATTTCCAAACTCAATATATGACGTAGTTTTTGCCGGACATCAGTTTTCCCCTGTATGGAACGGCAGATATTATAAAGTAACTATACAGCAGGCAACCAGAAATGCGGTGGATAAAGCCTTAAATGGGGCTGATCGAAGCATGGGCGCATTGTATTTTATGAATCCGGATTACTCTGACCCTGGTAATGTAAAATGGTTCCATGGGTCTCTTACCTATCTCTTTACAGATGGAGGCGTCGAGTTCTTTAGATAATTATAATAAGGTAAAAATCCCTGGGTTTGATGAGACCCAGGGATTTTCGTAACCCAAATTAGATGTGTTTTCCGTCAACAACAAAATCATCCAAATAGCAATCAAGAGCAATTGCGATATTCTGCAGATCATTAACCCTGACCGGAGAATGCCGGTGCTGTTCCCAATCTGCCAAAGTCTGTATTGGTATACCTGTCATTGTTGCGAGCTTTTCTCTTGTTATATGTTTTTCTTCCCGGATGTGCCGGATCTTATCAACGTCCCAAAACAACTTCTATTACCTCCTGTCACTTTTTGATATATTTTACATAATTTTACAAAAAATTCAATGGTTATGGAACAGGAAATGCAATGGAATATTATGATAAAGCCATTGCCTCTGAAATTCGTTGTATATTTATCAAAATTTGTTATAATATAGGTAAATATATTATTTTGTTTTTTACGTCCTTCCGGATGTATGATTTTTTATTTTTACCGCGGTTGTTTTTCTGCGGGATATAGGGTTATCCCTGATATGTAACAGGGATAACCACTATTTCCCTGTTTATATATAACAAAAACTGCATAAGCAGGGAAAGAGAGGTATAGTGACATGGGGGAAAAAGACATGTCAGAAAAGATTCTGGAAGATTACAATGATGTATTTTCCGATATCGTAAACGTTCTTTTATTTCACGGTCAGGAACTGATCGAGCCGTCAGCACTTGAGAGCATATCCGTACATTCCCAGTATAAGGGAGAGGATGCTAAGTTGCATGAACAGGAGCGTGATGTTGCAAAAAAGTGGAAAAGGTACAATGTGCAGCTTGCTATCATAGGCATTGAGAACCAGACGGCAGTAGAAAAGAAGATGCCGTTCCGTCTGATTGGATATGACGGTGCAAGCTACAAAAGCCAGCTGCAGGCGAATGCAGCTTCAATTGCTCCAGTTGTTACCATTGTATTGTATTTTGGTGAAAAGCACTGGTGCAAGGAAAGAAATATCAAGTCATTGATGAATATCCCAAAAGAACTTGATCCATATGTCAATGACTACAAAATGGAGGTTTTTGAAATCGCATGGCTGACGGATGAACAGCTTGAAATGTTTAAAAGTGATTTCAAGGTTGTTGCACGTTTTTTCGTTAACAAAAGAAGGAACCCTGACTATGTTGCGGATGACCCAACAGAAATCCAGCACGTAGATGAAGTCTTAAAGCTTTTATCTGTTATGACAGGGGACCGGGACTATGAAAAAGTTATATGCGATGAAATGAAAGGTCAGGTGAAGAGCATGTGTGATGTTGCTGAAAGATTAAAAAATATCGGGCGGCAGGAAGGATTTCAGGCAGGTCGTTCAGAGGAACGTATCAATGCAGTCAAGTTTGCAATTTCCCTTGGGGCGTCTGAGGAAAAGATCCTTACGCAGTATTCCAAGGAGGAATACGAGAAAGCGCTGGCTCTTATGAAAGCCTGATTGTGGAAAGCAAAATAGTTTTTTCAAATCAAGCGCCATAGATGCTGAAACGGTAGCGCTTGCACGATCAATTAAATAAGCACTAGATAAAAGAGTCATCCATCTGGATGGCTCTTTTATCGATCCTGATATATCTGCGCGGATTTCGACAAACAGCTCATATTGTATATTTCATGAAATTATCACTAAAAATTTTTATACCGCATGGTTTTCTTTTTCTGCTTGACAAATACCATTTGATTGTTCCTATACTTTTTTTGAAAATTCTGGTATTTCTTTTCTCCTATTTTTATTGCCATTCGTATAAAAAGAAGTTATAGTGATATCAGAACAAAGAAAACAGGTGTTTCCAAAAGGAAACCAGAGTATAAAGTGGAGGAAATGTATATGAAAAACAAATGGTTAAAAAACAGCAACAGACAGCACCTGAGATATTCCATGCGTCAGGCATCCGGAATTGCACTTGCCCTTGTAATGGGAATTTCCGTAGCAGCTGCAGGACATACCCAGAGCGTAAAGGCGGCCGTTGATACACAGACTGCAGATACCGGCGTGACAGCGACGACAGATACAGCAAATCAGACTACAGAAACAACTACTATCGGGAAGAACCAGATCAGCATCAAGGATTTTGCCAGCCAGGTGCAGAAAGTAACAGGGAAAGACGTATTAAAAAATTCCGGCATTAAAAATACCGCTGCCGCTACTACAAACGAGATAGCAGCATATCTTCTGAATGAAGCTGATTCCGCAGTTAATGGAGGGGAGAACTCCTATAACTACGATCTGTATGGCTATGTGAAATACTTTAACCGTATCAGTGATATCAAGAAGGCTGATGACAAATATAAGGAATCCCTGTACAAATGCTTCACCAAGGGCATTATGGTAGGAAAGAGTAACGGAACATATTCCAGCACCCGGAAATTTCTGCCAAAGACAAAGATCACCAAGGACGAAGCAAAAAAGATGATGAATCGCCTGAAAAACAAAGGAAAGAGATTCAAACTTTCCTACGATGGACAGGTGTTAAGAATCATTAATCTGCCAAAGAACTATAAGGATTACCCATATATCCTTGCAAGTTTTCCAAATTCTTATTATGAGAAGAAAATGTGGTATACAAAGCAGCGGACAAAAAATGATCTTACTCCAGCGAAAACAGCGAAATTGATGAGTGATGAGGATAAAGATTTGATATGTGAAAAAGTGAAAAAAAATCTAAAACTTCGACTTAACATAGATTATCGTAAATCCTTAACGTCAGATTGGAAAGAAGAACTTTCCAATACTTATAGAGATACAAGCTTAAATAGATCCTTAAATGCTTATGTAAAAGCTGCAAAAGCAAGAAAAATTGTGGCTAGTAGTTCACAAATAGTTGTAGATCCATCTTCTTTGTGGACTGATAAAGGCGGCAGCTCTTGTTATGTACGTGTTTATACTAAATTCCGGGTTAAATCAGGGCAGGTTCCATCTGCCAAAAGTTCATTGCAGAATGAGGTGATTTATGGAAGTTATACAGCTTTGAAAAATTTAAGCTCAAAGAAAACAGTTACTTTTATGGATGAGATTAAAGTAAATGTTTCATATACCAACGGAAAAATGACATCCTATGGCATTGATTGGGGAGGAGATAGTTTAGCGGATGTAATAGGAAATAAATAGTATACCTAAAAAGGAAGAATCCAGAATCATTTCTGGATTCTTTCTTTTTAGGCTTGACTTTTTACGTTGATTTATGTGTATCATCTTTCTACTATAGGAAAGAGAGGATATTGTAAGATGGTCGCAAAGAAAAAAATAGTGTTTTTAATGCTATTAACGTTTTTGCTCATATTCGTGGAACCGTTTCTTGGTTATGCAGCAAACAAAAGTATATCAGCAGGAAGTAGCAAAACGGCTGATATTGATACTGCTGGTAATTTGAAATTTTCCGTGAAAGCCGTAGGCGCATCATCTGGAACCAGATGGAAAACAGTAGGATTGTATGTTACCAGTGATCCAACTGGAAGAAATGGAAAGGAAGGCACTAAGGCAAAAGATTGTGTATTTTTTGACAAACTTCCGAAAGGCTGTTCAAAAAAAGATGAAACAGATAGAACCGGAATGGTCACAACTTCTTTTACCATCTCCAAAGAAGTCTTTAACCGCATGTGTGACAAAGCCGGTGTAAATCTGAAAACACTGCAGAAGAATGGTGGCAAGGTATATATCCAGGGTGTGCTGCAGGGATACTCGATCAGAAAAGGTGGATCAAAGCGCAACGTTACCGAACGCTGCTATACTTATAGGCAGATGGCGAACACACGTAACACCAGGAAAGTAAACGGATCTACATGGTATGGCATCCGCTGGCCGGCCAGCTGTAACGAAGGCTGGCGGGCACGGTATGATATCGCGGTTGAGTACAAGAAGGTCGAAGCACCGGTTACCATCAATTATTACCAGAGTTATAATGGCAAATGGAAACTGGTTTTATCTGTCACAAACTCAGATGATGGAAAAATTGAAAAGAATCCTGCCACAAGAAACCTGAATAAAGCGAATACCGGTTACCAGTGGAGCAGCACCAGCGGTACCGCCTCTATCGCCAGTGGTGACCGTGGACTTGGACTGGAAAAGAAATATTATATCAATCTTTCGGAGATAAAAACATCCTCAAAGAGCCTTCCGGCACGTCTTTCAGGTGTCGGCGCAGGAGAAGGAAAAACATCAAATTATTATCTTTATAAGACGTTTGTGTCGAAGCAGAAAAGCAAAAAAAATGGAGCCATCCGGAACAAAGTTGCAAAAACCAGTGCCCCGGTCTTTAAAAGCTGCAATTTTGCAGACAAGGATGGAAACCTGACTGGCAGCTATACCAAGTGGCTTAAAACAGCACGTCAGACTTTTGAAGTCTACAATGGCGGTACTGTTATCAACGTGCTTTATAAGAAAAACAGCCCGAAACCGAAACCAGACTCTCATGAGGATGAGGATGTAATTTCGGCAGAGAAGCTCACACCAGCCAGCACAAGTGCTGTAATCCAGTCAGACAAACGAGACAATGAACAGTTTGACAGTACGCAGGGAATTCCAACATCCGAGACACAGTATGTCAATGTGTTTACGGATTCCTACCTATATAAATACCGGTTTGTCCGGAAATATGGAAAGAAGCAATTTAACCATTATATCAGTTGCAGCCACACCGATAAACATGGGAAAAAATTACACGATCATGATACCGAACTGGTATGGCGGGAATATTCCTACTGGAAAGTTGATTATTTGGTGGTGTACCGAATAGAATCTGCCACCGTGATGAATTATTCCCTCCCGGATGAGCATGTCACCATAAAACCGGATGCATCCTATAATGTTGGAAATGTGTCATTTATGTCCTGTGGAAGGATAGGCATATCCCCGTCAGACGGATGGACGGTCGGGCAGTATATTGTCATGAATGATTACCTTGAATTTGACGGAAAGATCATCATGAATGCCGACCCAGTGGAAAAGAAAACCCCGACCCCGGGCAGAATCCCGGAATCTACGCAGATTGACAGGGATATACTTTATCAGCCAGACCTGCTGATTGAGCCGGAAAAATCAAATGGTACCTTCAATTCGAGTGGTGATGTACAGTTTTATCCATCGTTTGATTATAATACGAATATTCCGGATGTCGACATTGAAATAAACCCGATCAACGACGTTGTGATCCATACCCCTACGGTATGTTACCCGACGATTACGGACGCGAAGGAATATACCCAGCTGGTGTCACCGGGTAACTGTTACCATCTGGTACTGGACCGGTATTTTACTGTCAACCTGCCTACCAGCGGTTACCACAGTTCGCTGAAGGGATACGGGGAACGCGATTACGCAAAATACATTAAATCGCGGGAAGTCAAATTCCCGTTTGAGGTATACATGTGCAATGGGGATGATTACACCTATTATGACGCGGATACGTGGATCACGTTGTACCAGGATTCCACAAAGTTCTATCTCCCTATCTGGGTCAATGAAACTGCTGCCGTTGGTATTGATTTCCGGGCACGTGCAATTAACTGTGATGCCAACGATGGACTGGAAATGGAAGAAGTGTGTGCCAACGCAGACAATTCCAACTATGTTGCAGTTGATACCAAAAATGCCGAAGTATCCGGACGTTTATACAATCTGAATATGTACGACTATTCGGATTACCCGTTCTGGCTTGACGTTTTCCGGAAACCGAAATCACTGGAACTTAAAAGGTTTGCATACCATGTGGGATTCAACAACCAGAATGGGGAAAAAGTAAGAAGTGCATTTACCCTGCCGACCGTGGATGGAAGCCACCCTTATATGCGCAATCTTGGTGTGCTAAAACCGGGCTATACATCCCGGATGAGCCTCATAACCATCGGAAATATCTACCACGGCACGGATTATGTCAAGATCTATCCGACATTTTATTATGTTTCAAAAAAAGGAAATGTGAATGGATCTGATATTACAAAGCTGGAAGAGGTTGACCTTTACTACAATGGCACGATCAATGGCAAATACCGAAATGTTGTAAAAGTCGGCAGTGATCTGGATAAACAGAATGTCAAAAAGATGATGCTTGGAAACCCATATACAGGGGTAACAGATGAAGAATTCAACCAGAAGGCGAAAATCGCAGGACTCAAACCAAAAGATATCCGGTCCACAACTTATGATGTCTACACGTATGGGGAGATTACCATTCCATCCCGTATGTCCACATATATCGGAATGGACTGTGCACCGGACGGGGTAATTCCGGATGGGGTTGATCCTGACAGGGTCACAAAGTCAAAACAGAAATGGTACTTCGAATACTCACTGCCATCTGATGTGCATGCGGTCAAAAAAGGATTTGACGTAACGAAATACGCGCATGAGAACGGAGGAATTGACTATAAAGAAGATTTTTGGAAAAAAGATGGATACATTGTAGTCAATTTCGAGATTGTGACCTTTGAAGCCGGGTTTGAAAATATCCAGGGCGATGGAGATACCGGCATGGGCTGGATGGAGGGAGCAGAAATCTTTGGCAAGGAAAGCGAAACGCCAATCCCGCATCTTACCTATACAAACCGGCAGAACGTTGATTATGGCTACTGCAGCATGTATAAGATGGAAGATCAGCCGCTGCGGAAGATAGACTGGCATAAGGCACAGTATGCTTTCCGGTATGGAGATGTACTGATGTATTCGCTTGATGGATCAGCCAAAAAGGATTACCGGTCTTACGGTACACATTAACCAGTTATATATATAATTGCTTAACAGGGACTCTTACTTATGGAGCCCCTGTTATTTGCGAAATGACGGCTTACTTAACAACTGTCGGCCGTTAAAGGATTATATGACGCTGATCAATGAAATCCGTAAAAACTGTAAAACCATGGAGTTTGAGAGTGCTGTCGATGCAGCGGTAACTTATTGTATTGAGCATGATGTTTTAAAGACATTTTTGCTTAAACACAGAGCGGAGGTGAAAGACGTGTGTATCACAGAGTATAATGAAAAATCGTTTGTTGACGGGATACGTGCGGAGGGTCGTGCAGAGGGTCGTGCGGAAGGTCAGAACGAAAAAGGACTGGCGGTATACCGTAATCTTCGGAAGAGAGGTTTTTCAAAAGAAGACGCTTTGGTAATCGCAGATATTTCGCCGGATCTGGTAGTTGACGAAGACTAGCTGATCTGTAGTAAACCGTTTTAAAAATGGTAAGACAGCAGAGCAGATCATTGTAAGCGGCATAGATGCAGAAAGGGTGGCGCTTGGTTAACAGATGTCTAAAACCATACAGAGGGCGATAAGGGGCGATATGATAAATCATATCGTCCTTTTTTACCATATTTCAGGATAGGGAAAATGGAATTATATTAGACAATCTGGTGAAATTAGGTTATTATAAATAATAAGGGAGTTACCCTAAAACAGGAGTGTTATAGAAATTATTATTAAATGGAGGTTTAACGTCTTCATGGATAAACTTTATATGATCTTATTATGCCTGATGATAGTACCAATTCTTATTTGTATCAAATATTCCAGAAAAATAAAAAGTGATGTGGCATCTTCCATTGTGAAATGCCTCATTTTTGCAATTGTTACGATCCTTAGCAATGGTTTGTCTGCTTTTTCAGGAAATGAAACATTTTCTTATATAATGGAAGCACTTTATCGGTTTTCCTTTGATATCATGCTGATATATGTATTGCAGTATTCCCAGCAGTATACACGTGTTTTTCATGAGGTTTCACCGTTTAAAAAGGGGTGTTTCATAATTGCATATCTGGATGGAATTTTACTGTTTTTAAATATAATTTTTCATAACGTATTTACGATAGAAACCGTGCGATTCCTGAATTTTGATATGTATCATGTAGCCGACAAATCCATTATTTTTTACTTTCACTATGTGTTTGCATATGGTCTGGTAGTTTGTATTATTGCATCGTTTATAATCAAAATTATACAGATACCGGATTTTTACCGTAAGAAATATTTGCCGATACTTGTGTTAATATGTGTGATCACGGTATCAAAATTTATATGTGGAATTTCAGAATTTCCGATTGATGTGTCGCTTCCTTTTTTTGTATGCGCAGCAATACTGATCTGTTACCTGACGCTGTACCGTTCTTCGCGTGAACTTGTAGATAAAACACTGTCCATCGTTGTAAATGAAATGAATAACGCTGTGATATGTTTTGATATAAATAACGAATGTGTGTATGCCAATGAGCGTGCATTGAAAATATTTAACAGTTCACTGGATTCCCTTTCCGGGATCTCGGAGGATGTACAGGGCTGGATAAAAGAACATGACACCAACAATTCGGCCTCCCTTGAATGGAGTGGTCAAACCATTATTGACAACAAAACGTATTATTTCGATATCGAATACAGAAAACTGTTTGATAAAAAGAATGAATATATAGGTTTTTTCCTGAATCTGATTGATAATACGGAGAAACATATTGCGTTTGAGAAAGAAAAATACCTTGCAACACATGATACGCTTACCGGATTGTATAATAAGAATTATTTTGCCAAAAAAACATCGGAAATTTTAAATGAGAATCCGGATAAAGAGTGGCTGCTGATCTGTTCCAATATCAAGGATTTTAAACTGGTCAATGATCTCTTTGGTCTTGAAAAAGGAAACGAAGTCCTTAAAATGGAGGCAGATCTTCTTAAAGCACAATGTGGGGAAGGGAGTGTCTATGGACGCACCGGTGGTGACAAATTTGCAATATGCATCCCAAAAGAAGAATTTAAAGAGCAGGATTTTATGGATGCGATACAGACCATGGGGCATGCATTTAACAATGACCTGTATCATCTTCATATTTATGTCGGTGTTTATGAAATCACAGACCGGAATGAAGAAGTATCCATTATGTGTGATAAAGCCAATCTTGCAATAAAGACACTGGGGGAAAACTATGATAAATCAATTGCATACTATAGCGACACGATATTTCATGATACCGTTGCCGAAAAGCAGCTGGTGGGTGATTTTGATAAAGCACTTGCCGAAAAACAGTTCTGCATGTATTTACAGCCACAGGTGACATCGGAAGGAAAATTACTGGGGGCAGAGGCTCTTGTCCGATGGCAGCATCCAAAACGCGGTCTGATTTTTCCGGGGGATTTTATTGAAGTTTTTGAAAAAACAGGTCTGATTTACCGGCTTGACCGGTTTGTGTGGGAACTTGCCGTACAAAAACTTGCACAATGGCAGAAAGACGGGCGGGACGATCTGTATATATCCGTAAATATTTCGACCAAGGATTTTTACTATATGAATGTATATGAAACAATTACCAGTCTTGTTGAAACCTATAAAATCATTCCTTCCACACTGAAACTGGAAATTACGGAAACCGCAATTATGACCGGAACCGCAGGGGAACTTGAAATGATTGAACGGTTCAGGAAATCCGGCTTTCAGGTGGAAATAGACGATTTCGGAAGCGGCTATTCTTCGTTTAATACGCTAAAGGATATGGACGTGGATGTGCTGAAAATAGATATGGGCTTTTTAAGGACAACCCGGCCGGAACGCATAGAAAGAAGTATGTCCATTATAAATACGATCATTTCACTCACCAAAACACTTGGTCTTTCCGTTATCACGGAGGGCGTTGAAACAAAGGAACAAATTGATAAGCTTACCCAGATGGGATGCGGAATATATCAGGGGTATTATTTTTCAAAGCCGATTCCGGTAGACCAGTTTGAAGATGCCTATATGTAAATTTATCCGGAATAAAGGTATTGCCAACATATTCAGTCAAATGGGACTTGTGGAGGCATGGGGAAGCGGAGCTATCTGGAGGTGTCCGGGGATTACCGGTAATAGTTGTCATTGCCTCAAAAGTTTATTTCAATCCTGATTTATAATATGCAGCTTGTGGCAAAAGAGCACGGCTGTCTGGGTTCTTCCGGTGGGAATACAACCGGAAGGTTTGAGAATCCGTTTGTTACAATACCGTCTGCATACCAGACACTTGATTCTTTTATGAGAGTGAATGGGCTGGTTCACACCGAAAGTGGAGTGATTCATGCTATGAGACGAATGGGGAAAGCATGGACATCTATATTGTGTGTGAGTAAAACGGTATGGGGTATCGGGACTCGGCAATATAATTGTTTTTTTAAGCGTAATCCGTTATACTAGATGCATAGTATAGCGGATTATTTTTTGGAGGTACTTATGGGAAGATTTTTGAATCCAGATAACGGGGCTTTTTCAGAGGCAGTCAATTCAGAAATTTATATTGATAAAACCCGTTTGCTGGAATACACCAACCAGGTGATAAATACCACATCAAAATTTATCTGTAACAGCCGTCCGAGACGTTTTGGAAAGTCCATGACTGCAGACATGCTTTCCGCTTATTACAGCAGGGGATGTGATTCCAAAGAGCTCTTTAAAAATTATGAGATAAGTACAGTTTCATCATATGAAAAGAATCTTAATAAATATGATGTGATCCATTTTGATGTACAGTGGTGCATGATGGATGCCAAAGATACAGATCATGTTGTAGATTATATCAATGAGGGAATTTTACAGGAACTGAGGGAAGCATACGGACAGATCATTCCGGATGCGGTCAGGACTGCTTATGGGGCAATGTCCTATATCAAAGCGGCTACGGGCAATAAATTTGTTGTCATCATTGATGAGTGGGATGTTTTGATTCGAGATGAGGCACAGAATCATACATTGCAGGAGGCATATATTGATTTCCTCAGAGGGATGTTCAAAGGCACAGAACCTTCCAGATACATTGCGTTAGCATATTTGACGGGAATTTTACCGATTAAGAAATTAAAAAAGCAGTCAGCACTTAATAATTTTGAAGAGTTTACCATGCTCGATGCAGGACGGATGGCTCCTTACGTCGGGTTTACAGAAGAAGAAGTCCACGGACTGTGTGAACAATACGGATGCAGTTATGAACAGGTGAAATCCTGGTATGATGGCTATTTATTAGAGGATTATCAGGTATATAATCCGAAGGCCGTTGTCAGTGTCATGTTAAATGGAAAGTATAAAAGTTATTGGTCAAATACCGGAAGCTATGAGGCAATTGTGCCACTGATCAACATGGATTTTGATGGCTTGAAATCTGCAATGATCGAGATGTTGTCGGGTGCATCCGTAGAAGTGGATGTGACATCCTTTCAGAATGACACGGTAAGTTTTGCAAATCGGGATGATGTGCTTACGTACCTGATTCATTTGGGATATCTGGCTTATGATCAGGACAGCCGGCATGTTTTTATTCCGAATGAAGAAATCCGGCACGAGTTAAATCATGCAGTGAAACGTACCAGGTGGAATGAGATGGTGACATTTCAAAAAGAATCGTCAGCGTTATTAGATGCAACGCTGGAAAAAGATGGAATGGAGGTTGCAAAGGGGATTGAGAAAATTCATACCGGGTATTCTTCAACGATTATGTACCATGATGAAAATTCGCTCAGCAGTGTACTTACGATCGCATACTTAAGTTCCATGCAGTACTATTTTAAACCCATCCGGGAATTGCCGACCGGCCGTGGTTTTGCGGATTTTGTTTATATTCCGAAACCGGAATATAAAGCTGATTATCCGGCACTGGTTGTGGAACTGAAATGGAATAAAACTGCGGATACCGCCTTACAACAGATAAAAGAAAGAAAGTATCCGCAATCGTTAGAGCAGTATACAGGAAATATTCTGCTCGTAGGAATCAATTATGATAAGAAGAGGAAAGAACATTCCTGTGTGATTGAAAATGATAAAAAGCAATAAGCGTTAAGCTCCGTCTTTTTGCAGGATTGAAACAAATCCCGCAACAAAACTAAACAGAACAGGAAGAAACCAATGGAAGAAAAAATCATGCATCTTCTGATCACGGAAGACGATATGGCACTCGCACAGGGACTGCAGCGCGCATTACAGGAGAAAAACCGGCAGGTGCTATGCTGTAAAAACATACAGGAGACCAGACAGCATCTGCACCAGAACCAGACAGATCTGCTGATTCTCGATGTGAATCTGCCGGATGGAAGCGGTTTTGATCTGCTGCAGGAGATCCGCAGAACCTCGGATCTTCCGGTGATCTTACTTACGGCAAACGATCTGGAAATGGATATTGTAAGCGGACTGGAGCAGGGAGCAAATGATTACATCACAAAGCCGTTCAGTCTGGCGGTACTCCGGGCGCGGGTAAACACCCAGCTTCGGAACCGGACGGTGCAGATGCAGAAAGAAAGCACACAAAACACACAGATCTGGGAGGGCAGTATCTGGAAGTTTGATTTTACAAATATGCGTTTTACCGTAAGCGGACAGGAAGTGGAGTTAAGTAAAACCGAGCAGAAACTTCTGGCACTTCTTGTGCAGCATGCGGGGATGACCGTGCCGCGGGAAACTTTGATGGATCGCATCTGGACCGATGGCGCGGTGTACGTGGATGAAAACGCGCTTTCGGTTGCCATCAAGCGGCTGCGGGATAAATTACAGGCAAAGGAGCAGATCCGGACCGTGTATGGGATCGGATATGTATGGGAAGTATGATCGGATATTTTGTAATTATATTGCTTGCGGCAGGGAGTGTGCTTGCAGTAGCACTTTTCTTCAGACACCGGCAGAAACAGGTGATGGATGGACTTTCCGATATGCTTGAGGCGGCGATAAACGGCACCTTTTCCGAGACCACATTTGATGAGTCGCGGCAGTCGTCGCTGGAAAACCGTCTGGCGCAGTATCTGGCGGCATCGGAACTTTCAGTGCGAAGCATAGATGCGGAGCGGGAAAAAATCAAAGAACTGATCGCAGATATTTCCCATCAGACGCGGACGCCGCTTTCAAATATTTTATTGTATACGGAACTGCTGGAGGAAGAACCGCTGGGGGAAGCAGCACAGGATTCCGTAAAAAAGCTGCGGCAGCAGAGTGAAAAATTACAGTTTTTAATGGATGCGCTTGTCAAACTTTCAAGGCTTGAGACAGGCGTTTTTGTGTTGCATCCAATCCGGCAGCCGCTGACAGAACTGGTCGTAGACGGTATGGAAAGTTACCGGGAAAAAGCAGCCGCCAAAGGACTTGCGATTGCGTTTTCCGGGACGAAAAAAGCAGAGGAAGACGCACCGGTTTATGCGTACTTTGATAAGAAATGGTCCATGGAAGCACTGGGAAATATTCTCGATAATGCGATCAAATATACGAACACAGGAGGGATTACCATAAAACTCTGTTCCTATGAACTGTTTGCCTGCGTGGAAGTGACGGATACGGGAATCGGCATCGGTGAGGAGGAGCATGCGGCGGTATTTGGGCGTTTTTACCGGGGAAACGCGGTTGCCGAAAAGAGCGGTGTGGGGATCGGGCTGTATCTGGCACGTTTTATCATGCAGCAGCAGGGCGGATATATCCGGCTTTCGTCCACGCCGGGGAAAGGCTCAACGTTTGGGCTGTATTTTCCAACGGCAATTGTGTCAAAACTGTAAGAATCTTTTGTTTCCGGGACAGATTCTCGAAAGAATTCTGTGCGACAATCTTAAAAGAAGGCAGGAAATGCCAAATCAGGAGCAAAAGGAGATTACAGGATGGTCATTTTGGAAACCAGAGATTTGAAAAAACAGTATGGCACGGGGGAGACCGCCGTGCACGCGCTGGCGGGGGTAAACCTGTCGGTGGAAAACGGAGAATTTGTCGCGGTGGTAGGAACCTCCGGATCGGGAAAATCGACGCTTTTACATATGCTTGGCGGACTCGACCGGGCAACATCCGGCAAAGTCTATGTGGACGGCAAGGACATCTTTGCATTAAAGGATGAAGAACTGACGATTTTCCGCAGAAGAAAAATCGGATTTGTCTTTCAGTCCTTTAATTTAGTTCCGGTGCTGTCTGTCTATGAAAACATTGTGCTGCCATTGCAGCTTGACGGAAAAACCGTGGACAATGCATTTATCGGGGAGATCGCAGAGGCACTCGGATTAAAAGAAAAATTAAACGTGCTGCCAAACCAGCTTTCGGGAGGACAGCAGCAGCGTGTGGCGATCGCGCGGGCACTCGCAGCCAAACCGGCGATTCTATTAGCAGATGAACCGACCGGAAATCTCGACAGCCGTACCTCACAGGATGTGATGGGGCTGCTCAAAACAACCAGCACCAAATTTGCGCAGACCATTGTGATGATCACACACAACGAGGAGATCGCACAGCTTGCAGACCGGATCATCCGTATCGAGGATGGACGGATTGTGACCGGGAAAGCAGGTGAGGCATTATGATGCAGGTAAAAAACCGTGCCTGTGTGCGTACCGTTGCCGTGCGCAGTCTGTGGGCTTCTAAAATGAGAAACCTGATTGCCGTGATTGCAATTATGCTGACCACGATGCTGTTTACCGCGCTGTTTACGATTGCAATTTCCATCAACGATTCGTTCCAGCAGTCCAACTTTCTTATGGCCGGAGGCGATGCGCACGGGTCTTTTAAGAAACTGACGGAAGAACAGATGGAAACCTTAAAAAAAGATCCGCTCATTCGGGAGACAGGTGCGCGGTTGTTTTTAGGAATGGGAACCGGGGATGCATTTCGCAAGACACAGGTGGAAGTCAGCTATATGGATGCGCATGAAGTAAAACATTATTTTTGCACACCAACGCACGGACATCGTCCAAAAGAGGGAAGCAATGAAGCGATGACAGATACCCGGGTGTTAAAACTGTTAGGAGTACAGCCAAAAATCGGCACCAAATTTACCGTGACGTATCAGATCGGAGGAGGTCAGTCAGAACCGAAAACGGTGACGCAGGAGTTTGTTCTCTCCGGCTGGTGGGATTACAACGGAGTTTCCCAGGCAAGCAATGTGATCGTGCCAGAAAGTTATGTGAAAAAGACATTGCAGCATGTGGAGATCGGGGAGGAAGAAGAGTGTGGAACGTGGACACTTGACGTTATGTTTGGGAATGCACTTCATATCGAAAAAGATATGCGGCAGGTGATCAGAGACTGTGGATTTCAGTCAGAAGATGCTTCCAAACCGGGCTATATTGCATTTGGTGTAAACTGGGGCTATACCGGTGCGCAGTCGAGCAGCAATCTGAATCCGGAAAGCATTGCAGCCATTGTGGCATTGCTTGTGCTCATTGTATTTACCGGATACCTGGTCATTTACAATGTGTTTCAGATTTCCGTTGCCAACGATATCCGTTTCTACGGACTGTTAAAAACGATCGGCATGACCGGGCGGCAGCTCAAGCGGATCATCCGGCTGCAGGCAGTCCTTTTATCAGCCATTGGAATTCCGGCGGGACTTCTTCTGGGATTTGGAATCGGCGTGGGACTGGCACCGGCTGTCATGGCACAGACGAGTTACACGACAGCGGTTATAAAATTGCATGCGTGGGTATTTGTGGGAGCAGCACTTTTTTCACTGGTCACCGTATTTTTATCCTGCAATAAGCCGGGGCGGATCGCTGCAAAGGTATCCCCGGTCGAAGCGGTGCGCTATACGGAGGCAGACTGTGGCCGAAAAAAAGCAAAAGCGGCAAAAAAGCCGGCGTCTTTGGGGCGTATGGCATGGGCAAATGTGGGACGAAACCGGAAGAAAACGGTTCTTGTTGTCATTTCCCTCTCCCTTGCGGTTGTTCTTTTAAATCTGACCGTTATGTTTGCAAACGGATTTGATATGGATCTGTATTTGAAACACTTCTGTGTGAGCGATTTTATGTTTGCCAATGCGGATTATTTTAACGTGCAGAAACGATTTCGTTTTTCCGATGAAGCGGTGGAAGATTCTGCAATGCAGACCGTGCTCGCGCAAAATGGCATCAAAGAGAGTGGGTGTGTCTACGGGCAGACAACACGGATTCAGGAAAAAATAAAGAAAAAAGATATGCTGGCGTATTATAGCTCCCTGGGGTTTCCAATGACAAAAGAGGAGGAAGAGAATTATTTTTATGGAATGGAACAGGCAGATGATGGAAGCTATTATGATGATATCCAGTTGTATGGAATGGATGCATTCCCGCTTCAGAAGGTAAAGGTGCTCAAAGGCGATGTCGCGTCACTGGATCAGGAGAATGCCATTGCAGCAGTCTATATGCAGGATGATTATAACAAAAAAGTTGATCACAGTAACTGGGCCGGGGTGGGCGATCAGGTGACACTCAGGTACGTAAACAGTTGGAAATACTTTGACGCAAAGAGTGGAAAAGAGATCCCGGAGGATGAGGTTGACGATTATGAAGATGCCTATGTCATGAAAGCAGATGATTATACACAAAAAACCTATACGGTGGTGGCAGAGATTCTGGTGCCTTCCGCGATGAGCTGCCGGTATTATGGATCGCCGCAGTTTGTGCTTGGAAGCGATACGTTTATCAAAGATACCGGGACAAAAGATGTAATGCATATGATGTTTGATATGAAAAACAATCAGAGTGCAAGAGCAATGGAAAGTTTTTTGAAAAATTATACGGAACAGGTCGAGCCGCTGTACAGCTATGAATCGAAGTTTTCCTACGAAAAAGAGTTTGATTCGTTCCGTGGGATGTTTCTGCTGCTTGGAGGTGTTCTCTCCGGCGTGATCGCCGTGGTCGGAACATTAAATTTCCTGAATGCCATCCTCACGGGGATGATTGCAAGGCGCAGGGAGTTTGCTGTGCTGCAGTCGGTTGGAATGACCAGACGCCAGCTAAAGCGGATGCTTGTGTATGAGGGACTGTTGTATACGTTTGCGGCGGTTGTCATTTCGCTTATTCTTGTTGTGGCATCTGAGCCGTTTATGGGAAAGATGATTGAAAAAATGTTCTGGTTTTTCCGGTTTCAGTATACCATCGGACCGGTCGTGCTTGCGGCACTGATCTTTACCGTGATCGGCGCGGGGGTTCCGCTTGTGGTCTATTGTGTGGTTGGAAACCAGACGATTGTGGAGCGGCTGAGGGAGACGGAGTAAAAAAGAATAACAAAACATTTCCGAATAAAGCCTGAATCCATGTGGCATAAGAAGCAATTTATTCGGTTACTTTGCTTTTCAGGACAGAGGTGATATCTGCCGAAAGCGTTGCTGAATGTTCCAAAAACAGAGCAATAAAAATAAATATTTCTTTAATTTTGAAACCATACTATTTACATAAATGAAACCGTAAGGTAATCTTAAAAAATATGTAAAATATGCGGATCATAAGAAAGAGGTTTATGGATGAGGAAGAAACGGATCACAGTTATAATTGGCAGGATGTTTTGTGGCGGAGCGTTTAATCTATGGAACAGGCAGAATAAAACCAAAACGGCAATGAAATTATCAGCTGTTGTTATGCTCCTGTGCCTGATGCTGGGGGCATGTGCACAGAAACAGAAGATACCGGCTGCAACTTATATGGGAGGAAACCATACCATTACAGAAATTTGCAAAGAACTGGATACCGCGGGAGCTTCCCATGTAGATACATTCCGGGAATGGGTAACTGATTTTGCGGATTCGGCCGGGAAGAATGCAAAGCTTGAGGATGTCTGGTCTGATCCGGAAAACATGAAAGCAGATATCGGCAAATGTATGGATGGCTGGGAACAGAATCATGATTACTCCGACACGGACTGCAGAATGACAGCCTTTCTCTTACTGGATGGCCTGCTTCACGCAGAATCAACGGAAGACAATTATGAAGGTACTTATCTAATGTTTGATACAGAAGCAATAGATAATGTGGAAAGGTATGAAACCATAAAAGAAAACCGGGATATGTTTACCACACTCTATGGAGAAAAGAGTGTTGCGGATAAAAAACATCCGGAAACAGCATTTTCGGATAGTTGGAAACATTATGGATTTCAAATAGACAGTGACAGGATATCGCTCCTTAGTATCGTGATATATGACCCGTATTCGGATGTTACTTTCGTGGGTCATACAGGTATCCTGATAAAGGACAGGGACGATTACTTATTTGTAGAAAAGATTGCATTTGAACAACCATATCAGGCAACAAAGGTGAAGACGGTGGATGAATTGCTCAATATTCTGTCATTGAGACCGGAATATTTCGGAGAAGAGGGAGAAGCCGGACCGTTTGTTTATAATAATGGGGAATATATTGGAACATTAAAGGCGAAGACATATTAGCAAAAAACATTTGACATACCGGAAATATTCCCCTATAATCGTTCTAAAAAGAACGATGAAAGGGGAAGAGAAGATGTACTTCTGGGATAAGCATAAAACAATTACAAGTTATTATGAATTGCTTTCCGGAGAGGTATGTGACCGGTATGGGCTGACACAGATGGAATACGATATACTTATGTTCCTTCATAATAATCCGCATCACAATACCGCAGCAGAAATAGTAAAGGTTAGAAAATCAACGAAATCCCATGTTTCAACTTCGTTGAAAAAATTGGAAAATAAAGGACTGGTTGAAAGAATACAAAGTAAGGATAATAAAAAGCATATAGAGATTATTCTGCTGGATCGGGCGGAACTTATAGTGGCGGCAGGAATTAACGCACAGAAACAGTTTGCAGGAAATGTTTTGAGCGGATTGACAGAAGAAGAAAAGCACATGTGTATCCAGATATTTGACCGGATCTGCAATAATGCGGAAGAACATTTAAGGGAATACAAGGAAAAAACGAATGAAAACGAATCCCTGGATATGAAGAGTACCGGGAATCATTTGTTTTACAGTCAATTGATGGAAAAGGAGCAGGATTAAAAGGATGGAAGAGAACAATTACAAACCACAGATTCCGGATGTGATGGAAGCAATCTTTGATGCTGCGTATCTGATTTTCGATTTAGTTGCCGCAATTTTATTTTTTACATTTTCAAAGGGAAATATCTTATTTGTACTTTATGGAATATTAACATTGACACTTTGCGGAGGGGATGCTTTTCATCTGGTGCCAAGAATTATAAGGGCAGTGCGTGGAAGCGATGAGAAGATAAAGAGGCAGCTGGGAATTGGATTGCAGGTATCGTCTGTTACAATGACGGTGTTTTATATTATTTTAATGTATGTCTGGAAATTTACATTTCCGGAAATGATAATACCGAAAATAGTGGAAGCGGTCGTGTGGATATCAGCGGTTGTCAGAATTGTGATATGCATGTTCCCACAGAACAATTGGTGTACAGATGAAGGAAATATGAAATTATCAATTGCCAGAAATGCTATCTTTGCGGTGACGGGGATCGGAGTAATTATTCTGTATATCATTTCCGGGAATGCAAATGGGTATGGTATGACAAGAATGGTTGCGGCGATCATTCTTTCTTTTGCCTGTTATCTGCCGGTTACTTTATTCAGTAAAACGAAACCAAAGGTGGGATTATTAATGATTCCAAAAACCTGTGCATATATGTGGATGATTGTAATGGGACTACAACTGTTATTTTAAAAACAAAAATACGTTTTCTTATGCTTCCATGAAGAACGTAGAATATAGTGACCTGAAAAGATCTGAGAAGTTTACCCCGGCATTGTATCAGGAAAAGGATGGTGTCTGGGAAGGGGGAAGTGTGAGTCAGTTTACCCCTGTGATGACATTCCGGTTATGGGAGAGATTTTCGGAGACATATCTGGAGGTGTCCGAAAGTATGGAAGTGAATGGAAAGAAAACTTTCGGATATGATGTGCCGGTCATTTATAAAAGGGAACGAGGTGCCTGACACCAGATCCGTGGGAAGCATAGATGCTGAAACGGTAGCGCTTGCACGATCAATTAAATAAGCACTAGATAAA